>Ga0209542_10000834_pt1 | contig 73309 bp, 73 predicted proteins | sample RifCSPhighO2_01_FD_184028 | JGI IMG/M metagenome (GOLD analysis project Ga0209542, IMG submission 184028) | Soil microbial communities from Rifle, Colorado - Rifle CSP2_plank highO2_0.1 (SPAdes) (version 2) | ecosystem: Environmental > Terrestrial > Deep subsurface > Rock core/Sediment ...
TGACACCATAAACGACCAGCAGAGCAAACTTACCGAACAAATCCGAAACACCCTTAAATCGGAAGGACTCCACGAAACAGACGCGGCGAAAATTGCGGGCGAAATTGTGGCAAAAGACGCAAACAAAGCTGAAGACATAGAAAAGGTTCTTACGGAGCAGATGAAGGCGGCTGGCATGGATGCCGACAAGATTGACGGACACATCCGGGTTGCTTTGCCGGGCATTGTTCAAAGCGTAGAAAATTCCCGCAGGGTTGTAACGCAGTTAAAACAGGACCGCGACGCCATCCCTCTTTCCGAGGGTGCTAAACAGTACGCAACCACGTCTCCAGGACAAGTTATCATCAAAGGAGGAACTCCCGTCATTTTGGAGGGCGGGCAGAGCCAGTCGTGGAAAGTGAGAGAAGGCGGAGGAGTTGACGTAAATAGGGGAGCTCTCACGGACGCCGTAAGAGAATACTTCTCAAACGCAAATGTTTCCGGAATGTCAAACAATGATGTCCAAAGAATTACCGAGGCTATTAAGGACAATCTTGCAAATCAAAAAAGCGGCGGAAAAATAGATACGAAACTGCTCGCACAAGAAATTGAGCGCCACAGGGCCGTAAACCATCCCGACAAAGAAATAGACACCGAAGCAATGGCAGAATCATTAAAAAATGAACTTGGTTTGGAAGAAAAGGGATAACATATTTTGCTAAATCATTTATAGTGTTCCTTCGCCGCGGAGTATACAAAATATATTCCATTCGGCGAAACTCACCACATGAACGAAAACCAGGGGAAACCACAATCCGATATTACAAAAAGGTATGACGAACTGTCGGACGACGTGAAGCAGGCGATGATGAGCGTTGCGTCAGCCGAGATTATTTTTGAGATCGGAAAAAAACACGGGCTCAACATTGAGCACATCGGAAAACTTGCCGAAGAGGTCGGGTATGTCATGCTCGGCATGATACCGTCGAAAGAATTCGTATCAGACCTTGTCTGGATTCTTGGCGTGAGAGAAATGAAGGCTGTTGAAATAGCAAAAGACGTCAACACAAAAATATTCCTGCAGATACGCGAAGCCTTAAAAAAAATACATGGTTCGCGCTTTTCGGAAGAAATAACCATTGCCAAACCAAAACTGCAAGGGGAACCGCCTCTGCGTCCTCAACCCCCTTCCCCCAAGCCGCCTTTGACACCGCAGACACCGAGCGTTATCCCAGTAACACCACCACCCTCCGTCCAGCCATCAGTACTACGCCAATCAACACAGCCGCCTCCGCCGCCGAAAGTAATAAATATTCCAGAAATGAATAAACCGGCGTCTCCTGCAAACCCCTTCTTCACTGGGATGACACCGACACCTGAAATCACGCCCACACCTCCTGTCCCACCCCTCCAGCCACCGAGACCGATACAGTCCGGAGAACCTAAAGTTGACCGCGTGGCTCCAACACCCCCTCCAATACGCCCCCGGCTGGCTGTTCCGTTCACCCCGGGAACAGGGTTGGAAAATTTTTTGCAGGCACCTTCCGCGGCCATACCCCCAAAGCCGCCTGTTCCTCCTCCCCCAATACCGCCACTTGATAAACCGCTTACAGAGATAAAAATCCCCGAAACACCCAAGCCCGCTCCTCAAGCGCTTCCCGCCGAAATACCCCCCGAATTAAGTTCCAAAGAACGTCCAAAAGTGCCCGAAGAAGAAAAACCGAATCTGCTTGATTCTCTCCCGAAAGAAAAGCCTATGGAGGCCCGTATTATTGAAAAAACACCGATAGTTCCGAAGTCTTCGTCTGACCCATATAAGGAAACAATCGAATAAACAATAACGAACGGAGAACCACATGCAGCAGTTCCAGGTACCACAATTCATTAATATCGAAGACCAGATCGTTGGCCCTCTGACACTCAAACAGTTCTTGTATCTTTTGGGAGGGGGCGCATTCGTTATCGTTACATATTCTTTCCTTCCGTTCTTTCTTTTTCTCCTTGTCGGACTTCCTGTCGCAACACTATGCTCATTGCTTGCTTTTTTTAAATATAATGAGCAGCCGTTTTCCAAAATTATTTTCAGCGCCATTAACTACTATCTAAAACCGCGACTATATATCTGGAAAAATATCCCGCCCCCCGCCCATAAACAAGGAGAAGTGGTGAAAAAAATGGATGCCGCTTCGGTTCCCACTCTGACGGAAAGCAAACTTTCCGATCTTGCCTGGAGCCTTGATATAAAGGAAAAAACGAAACGCTAACAGTGCTGCCATGCAAAGAAGAGGAAAACTGGCAACCCGTATAATTCCGCATTACATAGTCAGTCACGATCATGCCTCCACAAGCACAACAATCCGTAAAAGCAAGGTCCGCGAAAGCAACGCAGGATTTTTTGGCGGTGGACGGAGTACGGGACGGTACTATTATCCTGAAGACCGGAGGATTGCGTGCGGTACTTATGGCTTCTTCCATGAACTTTGCCCTGAAGTCGGGAGATGAGCAAGAAGCAATTATTTTCCAGTATCAGAACTTTTTGAATTCGATTGATTTTTCCCTGCAATTTACCGTTCAGTCACGACGCCTTAATATTTTGCCATATCTTGAGTCGCTTAAAATCAGAACAAAGGAGGAAACAAACGAACTTCTGAAAATACAGATCGACGAATACGTGGAATTCGTGCGTTCGTTCGTTGAGCTGTCGAATATCGTATCAAAAGCTTTTTATATCATCGTACCGTTCGACGCGGGCGGACTGGACTCGATAGCGGCAGGGGGTGGGGGAATTTTCTCGTTCTTTTCAAAAAAGAAGGTTACAGCCACCCCGCAGGGCAGCGGCGACAATTTTGAAGAATATAAAAGCCAGCTTCAACAGCGGGTTGACCAGGTTTCTCTCGGACTTGTACGTTTCGGTATCAGAACCGCTCAATTAAACACCGAAGAGGTCATCGAGCTTTTGTATGGCCTGTATAACCCGGGAGAGCTTGAGAAGAAAAAACTTCCGACGGCCTAACAGAAATTTTTATACGCCATGGCATTTTCACTCTTCAAAAAAGAAAAGTCCGAATCGGAGGTTTTTGCGGTATTCCCGGAGGATATTTATAAGTCAGGGGAACTTACCCTCCGAGATGTTATTTCGCCTTCGGCCCTTGAGATTAGCCCCGGCTTTTTGCGCCTTGGAGAGAAATTCGCGCGCACAGTATTCTTCTTTTCATATCCGAGGTATCTTCATACAAACTGGTTTTCGCCCATCATCAACTTGGATAAAATATTCGACATTGCGATGTTTGTGCACCCCGTTGACACATCTCTCGTGCTCCGCCAATTGCGGCGGCAGGTTGCCCGGGTTCAGTCACAGATCCAGACGCGCGAAGAAAAAGGGCTGGTCCGGGACCCGATGCTGGATACCGCCTATCAAGACCTTGAATCGCTTCGAGACAAGCTCCAGCAGGCAACGGAAAAACTTTTTAATTTCGGATTATACATAACCATTTATGAAAATTCTGAAGAAGAGCTAAATAAGACGGAATCCCAGATCCGCGGAGTGCTTGAATCAAAACTCGTCTATGCAAAACCAGCGCTGTTCCAACAAGAAGAAGGATTCCACTCAACACTTCCGTTAAACACCGACCGCCTGCTTATTCACAACTATATGAACTCCGGCCCTATTTCTTCCACGTTTCCGTTCGTATCCTTCGACTTGACATCAAATAAGGGAATCTTGTATGGCATCAACCGCCACAATAACAGCCTCATCCTTTTTGACCGCTATTCGCTCGAGAACGCAAATTCTGTTACATTTGCAATCTCGGGCGCCGGAAAATCGTATTCAATGAAGCTGGAAATATTGCGCTCCCTTATGTTCGGGGTTGATGTAATCATTCTTGACCCGGAACGCGAATATGAATTCCTCGCGCAGACCGTCGGCGGAATGCACTTTAATCTTTCTTTAACTTCGTCTCACCATATAAATCCGTTCGATCTTCCGCCTCCGAGAGAAGACGAATCTCCGGCTGACATCCTCCGCTCAAACATCATCAACCTTATCGGTCTTTTCAGGATCATGCTCGGAGGCTTAACGCCGGCAGAAGACGCGCTCCTTGACCGCGCAATTAGTGAAACATACGCGTCCCGCGACATTACGCCGGAAACTGATTTTGCGGCAGCACAACCCCCCCTCATGTCCGATCTTGCCCTCATTCTTGCAAACACCGAGGGAGGGGAGTCGCTTGCGACCCGCATTAAAAAATATACCGAAGGAACATGGTCCGGGTTTATCAACCAGCAAACAAACGTTGACATTAGAAATCGTCTCGTTGTCTTCTCTCTCCGGGATATGGAGGAGGAACTGCGGCCGGTTGCAATGTATATCGTTCTTCACTTTATTTGGAACACCGTCCGGGCCGAGCTGAAAAAGCGCTTGCTTGTGGTGGACGAAGCATGGTGGCTCATGAAAAACGAGGATGGCGCATCGTTTCTCTACGGCGTTGCAAAACGCGCAAGAAAATATTATCTCGGGCTTGCAACAATAACCCAGGACGTAGCCGACTTTATGAGCTCACCGTATGGAAAGCCGCTCGTTACAAACTCGTCTATCCAGATGCTCCTGAAGCAAAGCCCGGCAACGATTGATATTCTGGTAAAAACGTTCAACCTGACGGAGGAAGAAAAATTCCTGCTTTTGGAGTCGGAGGTTGGAGAGGGAATATTTTTTGCGGGGTTAAAACATGTTGCGATAAAGATTATTGCGTCATACACCGAAGACCAGGTTATTACATCCGACCCCGCACAGCTCCTCCTTATAAAAAAGGCCAAAGAAGCGTTCATGAAGCAACACGTTTAGAATAATATTTTTCGACAGATATGGACGACCAGGACAAAAAAGAAGAATTTGATGAGGCCCGTAGAAAGGCCCCCGAGGAAGAAGAGGCCTCAAAAGCAGAGCCGCCAAAACTGCGGATAAACCCCGTTGTGGCTGTCTTTATGCTGCTTTTGGCGCTTGCGGTTGATGGTGCTCAAATCCTCCTTGATTTCATTTTGATAGGGGTCGTCGTAAACAGTATAATAGATATATTCACATGGCTTATTTTTTATGTATGGTTTAAGGCGCTGGGCATAAGTTTCGGGGTAGCAAAAGGGACAAAATTTGGACAAGGAAGCCTTGTAGGAGGCAACTCGGAGTCACTTTTGAAAAATCCTCTTGTCGTAATCGCGGTCGCGTTGGTTGTTGAGTTCATACCCGTTGTGAACGCGCTCCCGGCGTGGACGGCGGCAATCGCGATTACAATTGTTATAGAGCATGTAGACTATATTATTCAAAAACTCGGAATGTTTAAAACTCTTTTGCGGCCTGCGGTCTAACTATATGAACATGTTTTTTTCTTCATCATATTCACGTCTAGATAGCATTGCGTTGATTTTTGCGACGCTGTTTATTCTTTTCTTTGCGGCGTCCCCGGGGGGCGCTCTTGCTGCGGCAATACCGGAGTTTGCTCTTGATACGAACCCGGTTGGAACCGCATACGCCGGAGACCTTGTTACCGTAACCGTTACGCCGAATAACTTTACCGCCTCAACGACATATTTTGAGTGGTTTGTTCAAAACGGCACAACGCCGGTTGTCTCCGGGTACGGGTTGGCAAGTTATTCGTTCAAAGCCCCACTTATGCTTGCTCCGTATGTCATTAAAGTGCGCGTAAATCCGGGGCCCGGTTTTGATATCAAAGAAGACGGGACCGGTATTTTAATAACACCTTCGAACCAATACCAGGACACGACACAAAAGCTTATTTCTCCGGACGGCTCATTTAATGTGGGTGCTGTCATGTCGAATTTCAAACTTTCAGCAAACCCTTCCCAGCCAAACCCGGGAGAAGAGGTTACTGTTTCTGTTGATTCTTTTTCTTTTGAAAAAGAGCGCAGTAATTTTGACTGGTATGTCAACGGAAAATTTATCCGGGACGCCTCCGGCGTCGGAAAATCATACTATACCTTTACCGCCGGAAGTCTTGGAAGTTCGTATGCGGTGCAGGCGAAAATAACGCTCCCGAACGGCATTGCAAACTCAAAAACATTAACGATACAAGTTGTTGACCTTTCTTTTTACTGGTGGACCAATACGTATATACCGCCGTGGTATAAAGGGAAGGCCCTGCCCACAGCCGGCTCTCCGGTATCAATTATGGCCATCGCGAACACGCCGGGCCTTGATGCGTCGCGGTTCATTTACACATGGACCATTAATAATTCGCTTATGCCGAATTCGTCAGGGACCGGGAAAAATATTTACTCATATACACAAGAGTTCCCGGATTTTCAAGACCGCGTTTCTGTTTTGATAGAAAATTATTCGAAAACAGTTTCAAAGGAAAAAACCTTCCTGTCTTACACCACAAACCCGAGAATAAACTTTTATGCGGTAAGCCCTGCGCTTGGAGAGGATACACCGCGCGTGCTTACAAGACTTGAGGCGGGTATGGGGTCTTCCGTTTCTGTTCTTGCGGAGCCGTTCTTCTATCCGCAGGGAGAATTGCCCCTGCTTGCCTACACGTGGCAAGTGAACGGAAAGAATATTCAGACAACCGGCAACCAAAGACCGAATTTTCTTACGATACAGCCCGGGGAGGACCAGGGGGCTTCGGGGTCGTCAGACCAGCTTATTTTCCTTAATATTGTAAGCACCAATAGGTTTCAGGTACGGTTGTCCTCTTCGTTTACTCTTCAGTATAAATAATAATTTTTATGAAACTAAAAATTACAATTTTCCTTTTTTCTGCGGCTTTTCTATTTTTTTTCTTTAGCCTGCTCGGTACCGACACAACTCTCGCAAAGACCCCTTGTCCCAGCGGGGGGGCGTGTGTTTCTGTTTCGCCCGACATGCTTCTTGCGCAGGCCGCAACATGCGCAGACACAAAGAGTTGTTATTACAACTACCTGCAGAGCCTGTATGAATACCTTCTCGGCCTAGCAGCGATTGCCGCCCTGGGCGCGCTGGTGTATGGAGGAGTCCTTTATATTTACTCTGGCGGAAACCCCTCAAAATCGGGGGAAGCAAAGCAGTGGATATCAAATGCCCTTTTTGGGCTTCTTCTTGTCGCTCTTTCATACATTATTTTGAATACAATAAACCCCGACCTTCTCCCTGGATTTAAGTTAAAGGGAGTTTATTGCGCAAAGTATAATTTGGGCTGTTAATAAAACTTATCAGAATAAATTTTTTCATGGAAAAAAAGCCTCTCACAATTATCATCGCGGCAGGTGTTTTGCTTCTTGTTTTGATAGTCCTTCTTATTTATATGTTTTCCGGAGGAAGTAAAACGGGCGGAGAAGAACCCGGGTTTTTTGAAAGCCTTTTCCCGCAGGGAGGGGTGCGTCCCGGAGGAGCTTTGCCTACGCCGCCGGAGAAGTCCGACCAGGGAGAAATGGCAACAGGAACTCCCGAAGCCGAGCGGGCTGAGCTTAAAAAAGAGGGCAAACTCATCCAAGTCATAAAAAAACCGGTTGTTTCTCCAGCGATTTCTCAAGACGCCTCAAGAATATTGTTTTTTGATAAACAAACCGGGAACGCCGAATCCGTTGCAATCGACGGCACGAACGCACAAAAAATTTCAAGTACTACAATTTTGGGAATACTTGAGGCTTTATGGAGGGAGCCCAAAAAAGATAACTATGTTCTTTCGTACGTTGAATCAGACAGCCTTAAACGGTTTATCGGAAAAACATCCACTTCCGGCGTTATCTTCCTTCCGTCCGGCATCACATCATCTCAATGGTCGCCGGACGGAAACCAGCTCGCATATCTCCTCCCTCTAGCCGGGAAAACAAATCTTGTCGTTACCGATGAAAATGCAAAATCCCCAAAAATACTCTATTCAACACCCATTCCTGATTTCATCCTCTTTTGGGCCTCAAAAAATAAAATACTGCTTGTCTCGCGCCCGTCCGGTGTGGCACCCGGAATTCTTTTCGGCTTTGACACCCAAACCCGCCGAGCGGACGCACTCGTGGCGGATTCAAACGGCCTTACGATTCTGCCATCTCCAAAAGGAACTTCACTGCTGTTCGCAAAGACGAACTCGTCGGGCAAAGACCTGAAACTTTTTGTTTCCGGAATTGACGGAAAAAATCAGAAGGAGCTTCAATACCCGACGCTTCCCGAAAAATGCGCATTTGCGGCCGACAACGTCACCTTCTTTTGCGCGGTCCCCAAAAACATCGGCAGTTTTGCCGTATTGCCCGATGACTGGTATATGGGAAACGAATTCTTTAACGATACGTTCTATAAAATAAGCGCGACGTCGACGGTTATGCAGGAGATTCTTCCTACTGGTTCGTTTGACGCAATAAATCTTTTTACTTCCCCCGACAGAAAATACCTCTTCTTCCAGGACAAACAAGACGGAACCGTGTGGAGGCTTGTATTGTAATAGTGACGTGCCGGTGTCCGGATGGAAACTCGCGCGGTTTGGGAAATGAAGAGAAAAGTAAATCTGCCCCGATGTCCATCGGGGCAGATTTTTTAGCGTGAGTTTTATGGATACGGTTTTATAATAACCACCCGCCGGGGTTCCTCGCCCGAAGACTCGGTTGTGATGTCGGGGTATTCGGCAAGCACCATGTGGACTGTCCTCCGCTCAAATGAGGTCATTGGACGAAGATAAATTTCCTTCCTATACAGCCTTACTTTTTTTGCCACACCCCGCGCCTCTTCTTTCAACTCCTCGAGGATGTGTGCGCGATATCCGTTCACGTCAAGGAAAAAGGACGGAACAGTTCCAAGTTCTTTTTGCAGTATTTTTTTTAAAAGGTATTCAAGTGAATGAAGATTTTGGCCGTTATGCCCGATGAGAAGCCGTGCTTCCGGCGTTGAAATAAGGAGTTGGGAGGTTTCTGACCCCGCAGATTGATTCATTTCAAGCTCAGCCTCAATCCCGATCTGCCCAAGAAGTTCTTTTGCTTTTTCTTTTATTTTTTCCATCACGTTTGGTTATTTCCTCCTGTTTAGAATCATTTGCTGCACTATAGCAAAAATATTGGAAGCTGTCCAGTGAAGAGCAAGTGCTGATGGAAACTGTATGGAAATATAGGAAATAAAAACCGGAAGAATGTATTTTGTTTGTGCTTGCATCGCCCTCCCAAAGTCGGCGGAAAAACTCTTATCCGAACTTGATTGCTGCGGCATTGGCATAAGGACGGTTTGAATATATTGGCTAATACCAACAAGAGGAGCAAGCCAGATACTTCCTTTTGAGAGGTCCATTACCCCAAGAAACAACGGGCTGATGTTTGGGGGGTATGGGACGAATGAATAGAGACTTGAAGAAATGTTATCCCCGAAGCCATATCTAAAAACAGAAAAAAGTGCTATAAAAACAGGGATTTGTACTATAGCAAACAAACATCCTGAATATGGATTGGTTTTGTGCTCTTTATAGAGCTCCATCATCTTCTTTGCCTGTTCTTCTTTTTTGTCTTTATGCGCTTCTTGAATCTCTTTTATTTTTGGCTGGAGAATTGCCATTTTCCGCTGTGCTTCCAAGGATTTTTGGGTGATGGGAACAAGTAAAAGTCGTATCAAAATCGTAAAGGCAATAATGGCAACACCCATATCAGTTCCCGGAAGAGCTGAGTAAATCAAAATGAGCCCGTTTAAGAGCGGTTGATAGAGAACTGTGTTATAGAAGAGTATAAAAGGATTCATGAATTCTATGTTGTCGTAGCAAACGAGTTAAAAAAATTAATATTCTTGCAACACCCAGAAAATATTTATAAAGACTTGTTCTACCGAACAACAGGATCATATCCGCCCGGATGTAGCGGATTACAACGGACAATCCTTTTAAGTGATGCAATAATTCCATCAATAAGTCCATATTGACGGATAGACTCTTCGGCATACACTGAACACGAAGGATAGAACCTGCAGCGAAAATAGGGAAGTACGGAAAAAATACCCCCGTGGTCCGGCGAAAGCGTCTTTTGGTAAAGCTTGATGCAAAAAAGAAAAATTTTTTTTGTTCTTTCCATAAAATTTTAAGTCCGATAATACCTGCCTTTACATCCTGCCCGATATATGTCTAAATCGCGTTTCCGCCGCCTGAAAAAGAGAGAAGACCTCGTCGAGTTTCTGATAGAAGACTTTTCTTGTTGCTTTTGCAAGATGTCCTCCAATAATGAGAACAAGGTCATACCCGGTTTCCGGTAGGCGCCCACATTTCCTGATCCGTTCTTGCGCCATACGACGAATTCTGTTCCGTTTTGAAGCTTGCGGAGCTGTAGTGTTTGGCACAATACAGACATACCGGGTTGGTTGGTTCCCGGTTTTCGTCAAGATAAGCATCCCCGCAGCAACACGAACCCTTCTGCCGTTTTTGAAAAGTTTTGCGATATCTTTCCGAGGGAGCTGGTGTCGTTTAAAGGCCATAAGGAGAAAAGGTCCCGCAGAAAAACCTAAGGAGCTCTCTGTCGCAACTGTTTTCCGCAGTAACTTGATATAAAACAACTAGACCGTAAGTCGTTTTCGCCCTTTTGTACGACGTCGTTTTAAAACATTTTGTCCTGTGCTGGAACGCATGCGGACCAAAAACCCATGCTTCTTGCTCCTTTTCCTTTTTTTTGGCTGATAGGTTATGGACATATCCACCATTATACTCGTTCCAAAAGACTTGTCTACTCACGCTGTAGTGCTGTTGCCGGCTTTCAGAAAATTTTTTCCTGCTGATACTGAATTTTAACTATCGGGAGTTATTCACAGTCTCTCAACACCTTATTCAGTTTTATAAAATTTTCTTTGTTTGATACTTCAACTATAATACAGGGGTGCTTTAAAAAGCTTTTGTAAATTTAGAACCTTTCTTCATTCCTCTTCAATACCCGGTCGTCATCGCAACCAAAGAACCACATAGCTGCTTCTGGTGTGCTCAAGCCGATGTTCTCTAGAATGAAGGAAGTGTCTTTGTGTCATGGAACTCAGTGATTTGTGGAAAACGGCGCTCTCGGAAATAGAGCTTAGCGTTGGCCGAGCCTCTTTCGTAACGTGGTTCAAAGATACAGCCATTATTGATGCCGACAACGGGCGAATTATGGTTTCCGTCCCGAACGGCTTTGCAAAAGAGTGGCTTCAAAATAAATACAATAAATTCATTCTCCGGGCAATTCGGAATCTCAACCCCGAAATAAAGGAGGTTGGCTTTACTATTGGAAAGCCGCAGCTGGCGGCAGTGCGAACAGACCGGCCGATCCAGATAAAAAAGAGGTTGATGGATATATCTGAAGATTCTTCTCTGGCATCGGAATTCGAGCTTAAGGACATGAACATAAACCCAGAAACAAACTTGAACCCGAAATACACATTCGACTCTTTTGTTGTTGGTTCTTTCAACGAGCTCGCGCATGCCGCTGCCCAGTCTGTCGTAAAACAGTCCGGACACGTATATAACCCTCTTTTTATATACGGCGGGGTCGGACTTGGAAAAACACACCTTATCCAATCAATCGGGAACGAACTTATAAAGCAAAATCCTAAAGTGAAAGTAAAGTACGTTTCATCAGAAAAATTTATGGGGGAGATTGTTGAAGCGCTAAAAAATCAGGAAATGAACCAGTTAAAGGAAAAGTATCGTACGTGCGACCTCCTTATTATGGACGATATACAGTTCATGGCAAAAACTGAAAAAATGCAGGAGGAGTTCTTCCATACCTTTAATGCGCTTTATGAAAGCAACAAACAGATAGTTATATCTTCCGACAGGCCGCCTGCGGCCATAGCAACACTTGAGGACCGCCTGAAGTCGCGTTTTGAGGGAGGAATGATAGCCGATATTGGAGAACCCGACTACGAGACAAAACTTACTATTCTTAAACTGAAAGCTGAAAAAAAAGGTGTTTCTATACAGCCGGAAATACTCGAGTATGTCGCTCAGACAATAAAAAGTAATATTCGAGAGCTTGAGGGGGCACTTAATCGAATTATCCTGACATCAAAAATGTCGAACCTGCCTCCGTCTTTGGAAGACGTAAAAAAGACGCTCAACCAGGTCATTTATGCTCCACGAAAATTTGCAACACCAAAGAAGATTATTAAGGCTGTTGCTGACTTTTACGAGATAAGCGAAAAAGAGATCATAAATCGTTCAAGAAAGAAGGGTGTTGTAAAGCCACGCCAAGTGGCAATGTATCTCCTTCGAGATGAATTAAAGTGTTCTTTCCCTTTTATAGGAGAAAAGCTAGGAAGAAAAGACCATACAACGGCGATCCACGCATATAAAAAGATTGTTGATGAAATAAAAACGAACTTAAATTTGGAAGAAGAAATTAAACTTATAAAAGAAAAAGTTTATACTTCATAGTATGGGTTGTGCGTAACGCTGTGGGTGAGCCGTATAATAATAGTTGATGCAGTGGATGGATATGTGCTTAACTAATGCTGCGCTCTGACAAGAAAAGGAAGGAGAAGTTTTTAGTTAAAAAAATATTCTTGTCTTGTCCTTTTTTTTTCCACACCATACTCATGGTATAAAAAAACAGGAACAGCCAGCCTGTATTGGTGTTCATCTATTAATCCCCAGAAAATCGCTTACTAATAATAGTAATAGAGTAGTAATATAGAATATATACTACTACTGTGCGCAGCACAGCTGAGAACTTTATGAAAATTCTTTGCACGCGAGATAATCTTAAAAACGTTGTTACCCAAGCAGAACGGTTTACAGGAAAAAATGTAACGCTTCCAATCCTAAACAATATTCTTCTTGAAGCAAAAGGAAGACGGTGTTCTGTTACTGCAACAAATCTTGAGATAGCTCTTGAAGCATCATTTTCCGGACGGGTTGTAAAAGACGGAGTTATAACAATTCCAGCAAGAATCCTTTCCTCGCTTCTTCAAACTGTTCCAGAGGAAAACATTGTTCTTGAAGAAAAAAACAGTGTTCTCTCCATACAATCTGAAAATTATAAAATAACCGTTAATGGGACACCATCTAAAGATTTTCCTCTTATTCCAAAGATTAAAAAAGGGTCTTCGTTTAGCATCTTTTTTTCAGCGCTTTCATGCGCTCTTAAACATGTTTTACCGTCTGTTTCCAGGTCAGAAATAAAACCGGAAATTTCAGGTGTTCTTTTTAAAACAGAAGGAAAGAAATTAAAACTTGCGTCAACCGACACGTTCCGTTTGGCTGAGAAAACAATTCCGGATAAAATGAACTCAGAAGGAGAAGCATCACCGTTTATTCTGCCTTTAAAAACAGCGGAAGAATTGGTTCGTCTCGAATACCAGGATGATACTGAAATAAAAATAATGTATACAGAAAACCAAGCAACTTTTTCTATTGGGGAGCACACAATTACAACACGATTGATTGATGGAGCATTTCCTGAATATGGAGGAATTATACCTAAAAGCGCAGAAACACGCGCTGTTATAAAACGAGAGGAGTTAATACAAAAAATACGCGCGGCCGCAGTTCTTTCAAGTAAACTGAATGACATAACGCTTATTTTTGAGGGAAAGGTGCTTGTAACAGAGTCGCAAAATCCAGAACTTGGTTCTATGAACTCAAAAATGGAAAGCGAGCAATTTACTGGTGAAGATGTCGTTCTTAGGTTTAACTTCAGATATTTACTCGACGGGCTGGAATCAATATCCGGTGACACGGTAGCTATTAGCATGTCCGGAGAACACGCGCCAGCCCTTCTTCAGTCGCCGAACGACGAGACGTTCCTCTATGTGCTTATGCCGATACGGAATGTCTAACTACTTATCAAATATAAAAAAACCCCGCCTTTAAGCGGGATTTTTACAGCTGTGGTGCTGGTGTTAAGAAAGCCTCGTTTGAATTCCCAACCATGTCATATGCTTTAATACTAACTGTTGGACTTTCCGGCATGTCTTTTTTAGGAACATTAATCGGGTAGTCCTGGTTTACTACAGGCCACGCAACACTTTTTATAACTGTGTCTCCAAAAGAAACCTCGGCAACCTTCAAAGAAAACTTTGACGATATTCTAAAAGAGAACGAAAAGGTGTCCGCGAGGTCTGTAGTCAGACCAATAGTTATCACGGGCCGGTTTTCCGGTGTATGAACGTCGTCGTAATTTTTCGGAAGACTATCGAAGCTCATTGATTTGAAACCCGAGTTTTTAACCCATTGTTGAAACGCCCACTCCCAGCTTACATATTGAGCATCATCTTCGGGGTGTTCGGGTTTTGGTCCAACTGGGTCGCTCCGATCTATCCAAAAAAGAATATCGTGCGGATCTCCCACAGCGACATCGTCAATGAATTCCTGCGGCGTAGAAGATGAAGCAAGTTTTTTTGAGATTAAATCTATCTGAACGGTAGTATTTCCCTGCCAGATACCGCGCAAGATCGGTTTTTCAGGTTTTTGATATTCCGGTTTCGGAAACTCTTCAGAGGTCGACGTCGCAAGGGCCTGGTCCATGAACGCGCGCCAAAGTGGAGCTGCAGCAAGCACCCCGGATCCTTTCTGCTGGATTGGGTCATTATTGTTGTTTCCCACCCACACGCCCGCGGCAAGGGACGGGGTGAATCCTATTGTCCACGCATCGTGGTATTCCTGGGTTGTGCCTGTTTTAACCGCAACCCGGCGGTTTGGAAAATAAAGGCTTGAGTTTCTCTGAAATACCCCTATCCGCGCTTCGTTGTCCGAGAGAACATCATTGATTATTCGCGCAATATTCGTATCAAGCACCGGCCTTGGCTGATCCTCTTTTTTCTCAAGTGTCTGGTCTCCCCGTCTCACTTCAAGGATATACGTAAGCGGATTTAAAACACCGTCGTTTCCGAAAACTCCGTATGCACCGACCATCTCTAGGAGTTTTACCTCCGCCCCGCCCAAAACAAGAGAAAGGCCATAACGGCTCGGGTCCGCAAGCGAAGTGATTCCCATATCTCGTGCGAGCTGTATTGAGTCGTTGGCGCCCGCAAGATAAAGGAGCTTTACCGAAGTTACGTTTATTGATTGAGCAAGAGATGTTCTTAATGATACAGGCCCGCGGAATTTTTCATCATAGTTTCCGGGGTGATAACACTTATCTCCCTCAAGAATTAGCCCGCGGGAGTTCTTTTTTGACTCAACAATAGTAGATGTAGCTCCCGGATTGCACCCGGGGTTAAACTCCGTCGGAACATCAAAAAGCACCGTATCCGGCGTAAACCCTTTCTTAAATGCGGTTGCGTATACAAAAGGCTTAAATGCTGACCCCGGCTGGCGCAGGGCGGTTGCAACGTTAAAATTTCCTTCGTGCTGGATGTCAAAGTAGTCCCGTGAGCCGACCAGTGTCAGCACTTCTCCTGTTTTTGGGTTAACGGCCGCAAGCGCGGCATTTTTTGCTTTAATAAGTGTTTCATTCCGCTTCGCCCCTTCTTCAATAACACGCTCAGCAATACTCTGCAAAGAAACATCAAGTGTGGTAGTAACTACGAGGCCGCCTGATTCAACCGTGTCTTCCCCATACTTTTGCGTCAGATAATCCTTTACCATCATGACGAAGTGCGGGGCAAGAATGTTCTGGCGTGGAGGAAGAAAGACGAGCTTTTCATGTTTTGCGTCATCAGCTTCACGCCCCGTTATATAACCAAGATCCGCCATGCGACCAAGCACGTAGTCCTTGCGCTTCATAAGTTCATCGGTGTGTGAGCCGTACGGCGAGTAAAAACTCGGCGCCTGCGACAGGGAGGCAAGAAGAGCGGATTCCCCAAGCGTAAGGTCTTTTGGGTCAACACCGAAAAAAGTCTGAGATGCAGCTTGTATACCGTATGTATTTGAACCGTACGGTATCTGGTTCAGGTACATTTCGAGAATATCGTCCTTTGAATATCGTTTTTCGAGGCGTATTGCAAGCACGGCCTCTTTCATCTTGCGGATAATTGAACGCTCACTGGTCAGGAAAGAATTTTTCACAAGCTGCTGGGTAATACTTGAGCCGCCCTGTGAAAGATTCTTTGATGCAAGGTCTACCCAAAGCGCCCGAACAATACCTTTATAGTTGATGCCGTTATGTTTATAAAAACCCGCGTCTTCAACGGAGATTGTTGCTTGCCGCATTTGGTTGGGTATGTCCTCAAGCGTTATCACTGTCCGCTTTTCCTCACCGTGAACTTCATACAGCAAAGTCTTTCCTGTCCGATCGTATATCTTCGTTGATTCGTTTACCTGGCGCTCGTTTATCCTCGCCGGGTCCGGAAGGTTTCGGAGCGTGTAGGCAATAAAAATTCCGCCTGCGGCAAAGCAGATAAAAAATAAGGCAAAAAAGAAAAAGAAAATTTTTTTGAGCCGTTTCATAGTACCACTTCGTTATACCAGATTTTAAAAGGAAATTCAATTGCGGTTACTCCTCGGAATATGCTATGCTGATTGGAGAATACGCAGAAACAATCCACCCACAATATCATTTAGAGGGAATGAATATGGAACACATAGACGAACAATACAAAGAAATCCTGGATGGGTTCACTGAAAGTGTCATCGACCGTGAAGCGCTTTTAGGCAAGCTGAAATCGGGAAAAAAACTCCGAATTAAACTCGGATTTGACCCGACATCCCCTGACATTCACCTAGGGCATGCGGTTGTGTTAAGAAAAATGCGCCAGTTTCAAGATCTTGGACATACGGCTGTTTTCATAATCGGCGACTATACCGCCCGCATCGGAGACCCATCGGGTAAGTCAAAAACACGGCCGGAGCTCTCGGTTGGAGATATAGAATCGAACATGAACACATATTTTAAACAAGTCGGCAAAATACTCAATACAGTAGTAGCGATTGAAATACACCGCAACAGCGAGTGGTTCGGGAACATGAAACTTGACGAGTTCATAAAGATTGCAAGCAATTTTTCAACCCAGCGCATCATGGATCGCGAGGACTTTAAAGCCCGTATCAAAAAAGGAGACGAGGTTGCGTACCACGAAACGTTCTATCAAGTCATGCAGGCGTATGACTCTGTTGTGATATCTGCCGACGTGGAGCTCGGCGGGCGTGACCAGCTTTTAAACCTTCTTGCGGGACGAGAACTGCAAAAAAAGATGGGTAAGCTTGAACAGGACATCATGACAATGCCGATCCTCGTCGGACTAGATGGAAAAGAGAAAATGTCGAAGTCTCTCGGCAATTATGTCGGTCTTGCCGAAGGGGCCCAAGCCATGATTGGGAAGATTATGTCTATTCCCGACGACGCAATACCAGAATACTTCAAGCTCACCCTTTTTAAATCGGACAAGGAAGTAAAGAAAATTTCTGATCGGCTCAAAAAAGAAAATCCTCGCGACATAAAACTCGAGCTTGCGGAAAGTGTTACGGCTCGTTATTGGGGTGAGGCAGAAGCAAAAGAAAGGAAAGAAAATTTTATCAGTATGTTTTCAAAAAAAAATATTGAAAAAATCGACATACCATCGCTTGAAGTCGGGCGCGAGGTCCTTGAATCCGAAGCCCAAGGCGCTTCATTTGTTTTTGGGTATGGACTCGCAAAGTCCATGTCCGAGGCGCGGCGCCTTATCAATGAGGGCGCATTTGAGGTTGATGGAACTACCATCAAAAACCCTAAAGAGAAACTCCATCTCGTGGTGGGGAGCGTTATACGGCTCGGAAAAAAAATACTTCTTAGAATTGTGGAAAAGAAATAAAAAAACCAGAGCATGGAAAAAATAAAACCTGCCCATGATTGGGCAGGTTTTTATATCTATTCATCTTCACTCTCTGCGTCGTCCACATCGTCTTCCTCGTCCTCTCCATCCTCGTCATCGTCGCTTGCATCATCATCGTCGCTCCAGTCGTCATCGTCCTGGTTGATAACGAAAAGGTTTTTTTCGTATTCCATAGATACACGTTTATGTATGTTAACTGGCTTCGACCTTTTTTATTATGGACATTTTTAACGTTAGATATGGCGCTCGCCGACGAAGCGATGTGCGCACGTAATGGCAACAGCCATAGCATCAGTTATATCATCAAGGCGCGGCATGGTGTCAAGGCTCAGGATGTTTTTTACCATGTACTGAACCTGAGCCTTGTCCGCTTTGCCGTATCCCGTGAGAGCCATCTTTACTTCAAGCGGAGTATATTCGTATATCGTAAGGCCTCGCGCTTGCCCTGTCAAAAGAATAACCCCCCGGGCCTCGGAAACACGGAACGCTGTCTTATTATTCTTAAAAAAGAAAAGTTTTTCAAGAGCGAGAATACCCGGCTTGTGGATATCTATAATCCGGGCAAGGTCCTTCGCAATACGCTCTAAAACGTCGTTTTGGGGGGTCTTGGGGGCAGACTCTATAACATCGGCCGCAAGTACCCTGAAAGCGCCTCTATCGTACTCCAGGACCGAATATCCGAGGCGGTGGGTTCCGGGGTCAATTCCAAGTATTATCATATGTTAAAGCGAGACATTTGTATAAATTTCCTGCACACCCTCGTGGTCGTCCAGGGCCGAAAGGAGCTCAGCAAGGGCCTCTCTGGTTTCCGGACTTTCAACAGTTATTTCGTTGTTTGGAATAAAATCGAAGTATTCTTCACTAATTTTGATGCCGGAGTTTTCGAGAGTCTTTTTTAAGGATTCGGCAGAGGAGGGAGAACTATATACGGTAAGTGTCGTTTCGTGGCGGGCAATATCTTCTGCCCCGGCGTCTATTAGCATAAGCTCAAGCTCTTCGGCATCAATCTTTTGGGAGGCAGAATCGATATCAAAAGCAGTAGTCCGTTTGAACATCCACTCAACACTTCCTTTTTCCGCAAGCCGTCCGCTGTGTTCCGAAAGGATATGCTTAATTTCTGCAGTTGTGCGGTTTCTGCTGTTGGTAATGCCTTGGATAAGTATCGGCGCCCCTCCCGGGCCGAATGCCTCATAGAGAACTTCCTCAAGCTGGTCTTCAGCGCTTGTTCCCGCTCCGTGTTTTATCGCCCGCGCGATGTTGTCGGAAGGAACTCCAATTTCCCGCGCTTTTTCTATTGCAGAACGAAGACGAGAATTCATTTCGGGGTTTGGCCCCTTTTCACGGGTTGCCACCGTGATCATTTTTGTTATCTTTGAAAAAGCTTTCCCTCTTTTTGCGTCGGTCAAAGCTTTTTTATGTTTTATTTGTTTCCACTTACTGTGCCCCGCCATATATAAAGGTTATGACTAAATCTGAATGCTTCGAGACAAGAAGAATACTTTAAAAACCACTTCCTGCACCCGCCCCGTCATTATATATAAAGGTGGTGGCGATACTACACGTCTATAAAAAAAGATGTGTTTTAAAAATCGCTTTCCGCGTTCGCCTTTTGTCACAGACAAGAGAGTGTATTTTGTCGCGACAGTCTTTTTATTATGTGTGTTGAGGGACCTTAAAAAACAAGGGAAAAAGCCAGCCGGCAGTTACGAATGGGTTTCAGGGCTCCGGTCCTGTTCGGAGTGGTCCTGTCCGCCGCCTTCAGTATTTCCGAGCGGCCGGTGCCCATGGCGGGAATAACGAAGAATAATATCCTTCGCTTCGTAAAGCCTCGGAGCTTCGCGAATAGTGGATGAGCCCTCCCCGGCGGTCTCGACCCGCAAATTTCCAAATTTCAAAAGGGTTGGGACAACACCCTTAATTTCAATTGAGACATTCTGAATATTGTTCAGATTCATTTCTGATATTTGGCGGTTGAAGAGCCCCCGTTGCTCAATGTCGATAAGGCGCTTTGTTGTGATAATCCAGATATCCAGATAATAGTCGCTCCAAAAAATAAAAAGATATAAAAGAATCGTCAAAATATAAAGCGAAAGGTAAAAGTTTATAACGGGCTGAAAAGAAGGGTCTTCTCCGATCGAAGGGAAAAAGCGCGGTGCCAGAGTGAAAAAAAGCGAGGGAAAAAGAAGAAGGACAACCAAAAGAATAGTGGGTCCGACCATCACGAACCAGTGGCGGCGCAAAACCATGAGTATTTTTTCGTCAGGATTAAGTGAGATCATTGGAGTATATAAAAGAAGCTGGTCTTTGATCCTCCGCCCCGCGTGTCCGAGGCATTGTAAAAAGAAAATAAAGCGAGAGTAAAAAGAAAAGTAGCGAAAGAGAAAAAAACAAAGGAACAACAAGGCGGGGGGCGGTCCAGCCGGGCATTGCATACTTTTTTAAGTGATATAGTGCGGCTGACGCAAAAAACCCCCAAATGGAGGAGAATACGATAAAAATCCCGAGAGAAATGTAGAACATGTTCCCTTATTTATACCAGTTTTCCCTGTCCTGGCGGAACCGCGCCGATGTGTGCATACGCAAGGTGTGTTGCCATGCGGCCCCGAGGAGTCCGCTCGATAAAACCTATCTGCATGAGATACGGCTCATAAACTTCTTCTATTGTTTCTTCTTCTTCCGATGTTACCGCCGCAAGCGATTGGAGACCAACTGGGCCGCCGCGGAATTTCTGAATGAGCGTTGTAATTATTTTCCTGTCGGTCGGCTCAAGTCCGAGCGTGTCTATCTCAAGTAGTTTTAAGGCAGATTCCGCGGACGAGAGGGTTATAACTCCGTTCCCGTGCACTTCAGCATAGTCACGCACGCGCTTCAATACCCTGTTTGCGACCCGTGGAGTGAAGCGACTTGAATGGGCGATAAGGCGCTTTGCATCCGGTTCAATCGTGATGCCAAGGATAGAAGCAGAACGCTCGATTATTTTCTGAATATCCGAATCGTTATAAAAATCAAGGCGGAACGTTGCTCCAAATCTCGAGCGAAGAGGCCCGGACAAAAGCCCGATGCGCGTTGTTGCGGCAATGAGCGTAAACGGCGGAAGCTCGAGCTGAATCGTTTTTGCAGAGGGTCCCTTTCCGATAATGATGTCGAGTGTTCGCGATTCCATTGCCGGATACAGCACTTCTTCTATCATTTTATTCAGGCGGTGCGCTTCGTCGATAAAAAGAATATCGTTCGGCACAAGGTTTGTGAGAATCGAAGCAAGGTCGCCCACACGCTCGATCGCAGGACCCGACGTGGTGCGAATGTTCGTGTTCATTTCCCGCGAGATGAGATTTGCAAGCGAGGTCTTCCCGAGCCCCGCGGGGCCATACAGAAGCACGTGTTCAATCGGTTGACTCCTGTTTTTAGCCGCTTGGATAAGGATCTTGAGATTGTCCTTGATGTTTTTCTGTCCGACATACTCATCCCAGTGTTGTGGGCGTAGCGTTAGTTCTAGCCCCTTATCTTCTTTTTTCTCTTTTGGTTCTGTAAGCATGCAAAAGGGTAGTAAATAATTCTCTTTTGGTTCCATTATGCACTAAATTCGGGGAAAAAGAAAAACCTCTACTGGGGAGGCTATAAAAAGAGAGCTATTGACATAAGTATAAGCATTTGCTATAATTTATCAAGAATCTTTCACTATGAAGATTGAGGAGGGCCAAAAGGCCTTTTTGTGTTGGGAAAAAGCGCAAAAGCCGTTTGGTCCGAGATCGCCTCTCAAAGCTGTGGGCAATTAAGGTTTTAAAATACCTTTTAGCCTTAATGGGGATTTTTCAACGCCGGGCATACTGGTTCCGACTGGTGTATACCGCGTCAAAATCCTGACCTCCGCGTTCCCAAACCGGAGTAATTGCCCACAGCTTTAGGGGGCGATTTTAATTTTCAAAAAAACACTACCCGATAACACGAAGAACTTCTTCAAGGTCTGTAACGCCGGTAAGGACTTTCAAAATTCCGTCTTGTTTCATTGTAATCTGCCCCTGCTCGAAAAGAGCTTTTCGAACGTCTCCCACAGAAGGAGAGTGAAGGATGAGGTTCTCAACCGTATCATCCACAAGAAGTATCTCGTAAACGCTGATGCGCCCCTTATATCCCGTTTTGTGGCATACCACGCACCCCTCCAGGGCTCTTTCGAATGGCGTTGCTTTTGAGAGGTCAGGTTTTTCCACCTGCTTTGGAAAACCGTTGATGGAATTTTTTATTTCTTTAAGCTCCGACTCGGCTAGCGTATGGGGTTTTTTGCATTGAGGACAAAGCCGTCGAACAAGACGCTGGGCCATGGCAATGTTGATTGCCGGAGCAATGATGTTCGGTTTGACGCCGATATCAATAAGGCGCGGAATAGTTCCTGCGGCGTCGTTCGTGTGAAGGGTTGAAAACACGAGATGCCCGGTAAGGGCCGCGTGCATTGCGGTCTCCGCCGTTTCAAGGTCGCGAATCTCGCCGACAAGTATGACATCCGGGTCCTGGCGCAAAATAGAGCGAAGGCCAGAACCAAAATCGTATCCCTTCTCCTTTTCAACCTGCGTTTGCTCTATCCCTTTCAGGTGGTATTCAATCGGGTCCTCAAGCGTTATAATCTTTACCTCGGGGCCGTGCACGCGTTTTAAGAACGCATAGAGCGTTGTTGTTTTTCCGGAGCCCGTTGGGCCTGTCGTCAAAATCATGCCGTTCGGCTTCACTATTTCTTTTGCCATTTGTTTCTCGACCCACGGCTGAAAACCGAGGCTTTCAAGTTCAAGAGAAATAGTTTTTGGATCGAGAATTCTCAAAACGATATTTTCTCCATACGAACCAGGAAGGGTTGAGGTTCTGACCTCGATTTCGGTATCTTGCATTTTTATAGTAAAGCGCCCATCCTGTCCTTTGTTGTTGATATTGAGCTTCAGGCCGGAAATAAGCTTTATTCTTGAAAGCAGGAACTTATAGAGTATTTTTTGTATGAACGCAAGGTCGTTTAAAACTCCATCCAGCCGATAGCGAATGCGCGTCAGCTCGTCTTGCGGCTCAATGTGGACATCAGACGCCCCAACTGCGAGCGCCCCGCCGATGATTATTTCAAGAGCGTCCGAGATAGTCTTATTTCCTATCTCGTCAAGGAACTTTTTTACATTGTCCATTGTCTGTACCGAAGAGAGGACGGACTGAACCCGTTCTTCGGAGACCTGTATCTCTCCTCCAACAATGCCGCCATCCTTCGGCACGCGTTTATATGAATCCCATGCGCGCTCAAGGCTCCTATGAGATACGAGAAAGAGATTATATGTATACCCGTGTCGCGTGAGGTCCTCAAGAATGCGCCGCGTTTCCATTTTTTCCGGATTTCGTACGCCGACCTGGAGCATTTTTCCGATGCGCTGTATTGAGGCAATTTCTCCTGTCCGGGCGTCCTCTTCGGGGATAACCTTAAGAGCGTCCGTGTTGATCGGCGTGACCGAGAGGTCCTGGTAGGGAAGGCGATATTTTGTTGCTATCATTTTAACCGATTCTTCTTCCTCCTTTTTTCGTATCTCGGTAAGTTTTTTCTGCTGTTTTGTTTCTTCAAATGCGACCACGGAGGTTTCTTGTTAAGCGAGATCTTAAATCTTTTTCTTTTGGTCCGAATGGGTCCATTATAACACACTACACTTCCGTCGTTCGCAAGAGGTTATTAACATAACCCTCGGCCTCCGGGAAGCTGGCAAACGAACGCTTGAGGACGAACATCCCGTTTGTGAACTCTCCTTCTTCGCGTTCGCCAAGGTTCTTTAAGAAATGCTGGGAAGAGCGGAGAATAGCCCGCACGTGGTTCTTTTCGGGGTTTTCAAAAAGGACGGCATGTGTTGCCGGAGCCTTGAAATATTCCAGGGTTTGGTCGAGGATGAACCGGATGTCTTTCGTACTTGTTTGTGTTGCTTCAAAATCCTCACGGGGAAGGAACGTCCACAAAATATGTGTTTCCGAATCAAAACGGGAGCGGACGGAAGCTCTTCCCCAAAACTGGAGGAGATTTAATGGCTTTGTTTTATAGAGAATTCGGACAATCGAGTCCTTGTCGGCTCCCGCCTCCATGAGGCGCGAGGCTATCTCAAGCGCCCGCGGACTTGTTTTGGCATTCTTGAAATTATCTGTCTTCTCAATAATGCCGACGAGGAGCCTGGTTGCTTCCCGGGGCAGAAGCGGGTTCTCGGAAAACCGTTCAATAAGTTCAAAAACGATTTCCGCATTCGAACTTTTTGCCATATCGACAAGATTTATTTCGCCGAACGATTCATTTTGTGGGCTCGTGTCAACAGTAACAATAGGTTTTTCGTAGAACAAAAGAGGGTTTTCTTCGAACTCCCTCCCAAAATTCTCGGGGCTCGTAATTCCTATCGTTATGATACAGTCATATGGTTTTTCCATCTCGATCGTCTTTATAGACTCTTTGGAAATAGGGGCTGCTTTTGGAGAAATAATGATATAAAGCTCATCTCCTTTTTTTTCATATTTTATTTCATCAACCGGCGTTTTTTTTGTATCTATCGCAATAATAAGATTCCGAAGCCGGGCTTCGCTTTTCCTTTCTTTCTTTTTTCCCGCCTCCTCCGCCGTTTTTTCAAGGAGAAGAGGAGCCCAGCGTTCTTCAATTGCGCCGGAAAAGAAAAAACCTGTCCGCTTGCCGTGCCGCTTAAGGACTGCGGCGAGCGCTAAGGCCGAACCGATTTCGTCTCCCGTTGCATCGGGAGAAAGCGCCAAGGCTATCGCCTCGCTTTTTTTTATGAGTTGTGAAGCCGGAGAATAATCCATAATAGGCAAGGGTTGAGTGAGGTTGGTTTCTTCGGTCGTGGCTTGTGCGAAGCCGCAATTGGATCCCCGACCGCTGTTCAATCCAACTGGTAGCGTGTTTTGCGTTTTCGGTCAACCGAAACTGTGGATAGCTTTTAGTTAGCAACCTAAATGACTTTTGTGGAGAGAAACGAAAGCCTTGTGCGGGACTGGATAAATAAAAAACAGGGAGCTGTCAAGCACTCGACAAAAAATATCCATGATGATACAGTCAGGTCAGCTCCATTTTATTATGTGCGTATATCAGGGATGGCCGAGCGAAGCGGCAGAGACCCCGAAGGACAAGAGGCGAAGCCATACATCATTTTTTTTGATGTGAATATGCCGAAGCGCCATCTTCGGCGCGATCTTGAATACATTAAAGATCGCGCCAGCATTCATTTTTTTAACGGTATCAACTGTTTTGATGAGAAAGGGAAAGCTCCCTGCCGCATGTCCGACAGCGAGCTTCTTACACACACGGTACAGATACTCAACCGATATTATCCGAATCATCCCAAAGAACGCTGTTTTTTCTTCACCCTCGACAAAACCTTCCGGCGCGCTGCCGGCCCGAATCACCCCGGCCACAACCGCGTCATCATCGAAATTTTTACAACACGAAAGAAGCACGAGCTTCTTGCCGAAGCAATCATCAAACGTTTTGAACTACATGTAGCCGGAGCATCATAAACCCCACCCACAGGGGTTTTTTTATCCGATCTGCTGTTTTGAAATAAAAACGCAATCGTGTATATTTTGTATATCTATGGACAAATTTTCTTTTTCTATCACGCAAACGTCAAAAAAAAGCCGCGCTCGTACGGGTACACTAAGAACCCCTCACGGCTCGGTTGAAACTCCTTCATTTGTTGCGGTTGGAACGCACGCTTCCGTAAAAGCGCTCGGACCGGACGATGTTCATATGGCGGACTCCTCAATTGTTCTTGCCAACACATACCACCTTTTTTTATCGAAGACTCATGCGGTCATAAAAAAAACTGGAGGACTTTCGCGTTTTATGAGATGGGACGGCCCCACCATGACCGACTCCGGTGGTTTCCAAGTTTTTAGCCTGGGGTTTGCCAAAGACCACGATATTGGCCGGAACTCAAGTATTTTTCCGGGAGAAAATTTGAAAAAAATTTCGAAAGCAAAAGATATAAAAGAATCCCAACATGTAAAAATTCTCGATGAGGGCGCTGTCTTCCGCCTTCCCGACGGCACAAGAACCGTTCTGACGCCGGAAAAATCCATAAGCATACAGGAAGACATTGGAGCCGACATCATGTTTGCGTTCGACGAATGCACCTCTCCATTGGCAACGTGGGAGTATTCAAAAGAGGCGATGGAGCGAACTCATCAGTGGGCTACTCGGTCGCTTGAGGCAAAAAAAAGAGGCGACCAGGCGCTCTACGGCATCGTACAGGGAGGCGAGTGGGATGATCTTCGTGAAGAATCCGCGCAAAAAATTTCCTCGCTTCCGTTCGACGGGTTTGGTATTGGGGGGTCTCTCGGCAAAACAAAAAAGCGGATGTTTGAACTTATCGGTTTTGTCCACGAACGGCTTCCCGAACAAAAGCCCCGCCACGTACTTGGTGTGGGATATCCCGAAGACATCCCCGAGCTTATCAGGCTTGGCGCCGATACGTTCGATTGCGTTGCTCCTACGCGGGAAGCCCGAAACGGGACTCTGTATATTAAAGAAGGAAGGCTTTCGGTTGAAAAAGCCGAAAACCGCGAGGACTTTTCTCCGATTGATTCATCGTGCGTGTGTTTCACCTGTCAAAACTTTACCCGCGCGTATCTTCATCACTTGTTCCGCTCGCGCGAACTTCTCTATTTCCGGCTAGCTTCCATTCACAATCTTTCATATATCAACGCCATTACGCGCGATATTCGTGAAAAGATAAAACAAGGCCGGTTTTAAGCCATAAAAAACAAGGAAAATTATCGTACCAACTACGCCGGAAGCTTGACAAATCACAGAAAAAATATATTGTTAAACAACAGTACTCTGGTCGTTTACAATAAAAAAGGGGCAAAAAATGGGGGTCATCCTGTTTTTTGTAGTGCTTGGGGTTCTTATTGCGTTTCACGAGTTTGGTCACTTTCTTTTTGCAAAACTTTTTGGCGTCAGGGTTATACGGTTCTCTATCGGTTTTGGTCCTGTTTTGCTCTCGAAGAAGCTTGGCGAGACCGAATATGCGCTTTCGCTTATTCCGCTCGGCGGATATGTTCAGATGTGGGGCGAATCTTTGCCGGTCGAAACAGGGAAAGAGACAGAAGCTGAATCATACGGCCCGGAACGGAGGTTTGAATCAAAACCTATTTGGCAGCGTTTTGTTATTCTTGTTGCAGGACCCGTTTTCAACCTTTTACTTGCGGCAATCCTTTTTTGTTCGGCATATGCTTTGTATGGCATTCCTTCATTCTCGAATGTGGTTGGAGCGGTCGTTCCGGGTAGCCCCGCTGAACGCGCGGGAATGAAGGCGGGTGATGAAATTCGGTTTATTGCCATTATTGAAGAGGGAACAGAGATGTTGCCAGGATACAGGTATCCCACAGAAAGATGGGAAGATGTTAAAGAGAACCTTCAGAAAAGTCGGGGGCGAGAAATGGAACTTATTATTATTAGGAATGGCAGCCCCCTTTTCTTCGGGGTAAAACCCGAAAAACTGTCTGTAACGAATGCACAAGGAAAAACTGAATCATACATCGGTATCGGCGTCTCACCCGCTTCGCCAACGTATGACCGTAATCCGGTTCGAGGTGTTGTGCACGGCCTTCGCGAAACATGGAAATTTACCGAACTTACTGCAGCCGGTCTTTGGAGTATTGTTTCCGGAAAGCTGTCCGCAAAAGAATCTGTGGGAGGCCCCATCATGATTGCCGGCGCGGTATCAGAAGCAAATACGAATGGGGGCTTCTTTGGGGTCATGATGATTTCAGCCCTTTTGAGCATCAACCTATTTATCTTGAATCTTCTTCCGATTCCGATGCTTGACGGCGGGCAGTTGCCGTTCCTTCTTATTGAGAAGCTCCGGGGGCGTCCTGTTTCTTTTGAAACCCAGATAAAGTTTCGTGTTGTCGGCCTTGTTCTTCTTGGCGCCCTCATGATATTCGCGTTTATTAATGATATCCTTCGTGTATTTGGAGGGTAACGAACCGGTTGGTTAAACCGGTTTTTTCTTTTTGCAATTCTGTCTGGCCTGGAAAAGATGCATCGGATACGGTATAAAAAAGCATGCGTTATGTCATCTGTCACAACATCCGTTCACGCGAAAATGTCGGTTCTATTTTCAGGACAGCCGATGCGTTTGGCGTCTCGAAAGTTTTACTCACCGGATACACTCCAACCCCTCCACATCCGAAAATTTCTAAAACGGCACTGGGCGCTGAAAACTTTGTGCCGTGGGAGAGCCACTATTCACCCGTTCGTCTCGTAAAAAAATTGAAAAATGAAGGATTCGTCGTCGTGGCGCTTGAGTGCGGTATAAAACAAAAAACAGTCCGGAGCCTTCGGCAATTTTTAAAAAAGAAAAAGATAGCACTCATCGTCGGGAATGAAGTTTTCGGCATTCCCGCGGCCCTTCTTAAGCACGCCGACGCAATACTTGAAATTCCAATGAAAGGGAAAAAGGAATCTCTCAACGTCGCGGTTGCGTTTGGTGTTGCCTCATACACATTAATATTCTAACAGAAAATGTACTATTCTAGTTCCATATTTCTTAACCAGTGGGAGTTTTTATGCCGGAGAACGCGTCAAATCTCCACAAAGAAGTTGTAACCGATATTATTCAGACAAGTCGTTATGTTGATGACATTAACTACATGTAATATCGAAGAAGTAATACTGCCAGGAGGCAGCTTTTTCGTTGAATAGAAAAGCGCCGCGCAGCCCGCCAACGAAGAATCACGAATTACGGAAACATTGACATTCAGTATAAAAAATGTTATTCTTTAAAAAATTTCTTTGAAAAATTAATGAGAGGGAATGTACAGTGAAAGAGCATCTTATGGGGCTTCGTAGCAAGGTTTTTGCCTCACGGGACATCTATAAGCTCGGTCTTATTTTTGGAACCATCTACTTCGTGCAGGCGGCAGGAAACCTACCGGGCCTTCCGATGTCGTTCATCGTGAAAAATATCTTGAAGCTTTCGGCGTCTCAAGCCCAGTATTTCTTTACTGTGGCGAGTCTTGCGTGGGTCATTAAGCCTTTGTGGGGGTATCTCTCCGATAACTATCCAATTTTTGGATACCGCCGGAAATCCTACCTCGTCGGAATGTCGCTCATTGCATCTTCCGCCTGGTTCCTCATGGCGTATTACTCCTTTATCGGCACATACGGCTACTACAACCTTCTCTTTATCTTCCTTATCTCCGGAGCAGCCTACGCATTCGTTGACGTCGTTTGCGACGGACTCATGACAAAAAATAGCGTCGGGAAAGACGGAAAAGATCTCGCGGACCGCTTCGTCAATCTTCAGTGGCTCGGAGGTGCCTTCGCCGGCATCGTCATTTCGTATGCATATATGACCGGTCTGCTCCCTTCCGAGGTTAAAGAGCAAGGAAAAATTATCGACATCTGCATTCGCTCATACTGCTATCACGGGCCCATGGTTACGGTTGTCTTTTTTCTTGCGGGCTTTGCTCCGCTCATGACACTTTCGGTCGTTACGGTATTTTTGAAAGAAGAACGGGTTAAAAGTGTCGCATGGCACAAACTCGCCGGAATTCTCGTTCTTATCGGCGCCTCATTCTATGTTTTCGTGAACTGGGTGTACCCGTTCTATATGTCGTTTGCGGTTGATCTTCGCATTGCGAGCATTTTTGCTGTTTATATTCTTCTTGCGGTGTTTCTCTGGAAGTATGTTGGGCGTCCGAAATATTATTGGACTCTCATTATCTTCATGTTCCTCTGGCAATATAGTCCGTCCGTAGGCACGGCGATGTTCTATTACAAGGTTGACGTTTTGAAATTCAGCGGGTCGTTTATTGCAACTCTTGGGCTCATCTCCGCTATTGCGGGCGCTTGTGGCATTCTTCTCTATTCATTTGTGAGAGAGTCGCTTCGTTCGCTCAACTACAGATTCTATCTCTATTTTGCTGTCTTTCTTGGTGGCATTGGACTTCTTGTTCAAATTCTTTACCTTCTTCCTCCCGGAACAAAAATTTTAGGATTTCCGCTGAACTTCTACACAATTGCCATCAGTTCCGACATCTTCTTCAGCGTTCTTGGGGCGTCGGCGGTCCTTATTCCGCTTGCGGTTTCGGCAAAGGTCGCTCGTGAAACAGAGCACCCCGCTATTTTGTACGCGTGGTTCATGTCCGTTTATAACTTTGCGAGTATGATGTCGGAGCTTACCGGGGCAACAATGCTCGATCATCTCGAAGCAAGCGATTTGAAAAGTGTTATTGTTTCGACGGAGCCTTTTGCAATCGCTGTGTGGGCGCTTTCGGCAATTGTGTTTGCCTGGGGTATCGAGAATATGGTTCTGAAAGAAAAAACTGCCGGAAAATTTTTCCGCATCTGGCTTCTTTTCTTGCTTCTCGGCTCCGCATCCGTTTTCCTTATGCTCTCGGCGGGCGTGACTTTTCCTTCAACCCTTCTTCTTGGCGATGGGGCGTTCCTGGGCAATGACGCAAACCGTGTTCTCATTCTGCGCCTCTTTGTTTATATAAGTGCATTCTTTACCTTCCTTGCAATTCCGGTCGTGAGATTTTGCCGTCTGCCGGAAGGCAGAGAGTAATTATTCAAGCCTCGTTTTAACGGGGCTTTTTCTTTTGAGCACATCTTTTCAATGCAAACGCTTTCCGGTATGATACATAAGTATGAAGAGGAAAAGTTTAATCATAGGGCTTATTATTCTCGCTGTTGCGTTTGCCTTGTACCGTTCCCGCCTCAAAACGGGACTCTCCCGCGAAGAAATATCTCAAAAAAATAAAACAGCAGAGTTCTCACAAACCATGGCTATTGAACGCGTAGAACTGAAAACGGATGACGGCGTGAAAATAGTCGGTGATTTTTATAGAACGCCCCAAAGTGCTACAACGGGCATTATTTATTTACACATGATGCCTTCTGCCCGCCAAAGCTACGTAAAACTTGCAGAAAATCTTCAGCAGGCGGGATATCCGGGAATCGCCATAGACTTGCGCGGACACGGCGAATCCGAAGGGGGGCCGAACGGATATAAGTCGTTCAAAGACGAGGAACACCAAAAATCCGTCGCAGATGTCCGCGGGGCGGGAGAATTTCTTGCTTCAAAAGGCGTTAAAACACTATACATTATTGGCGCTTCCATTGGAGCGAATTTAGCGCTTGAATATCTTGCGGAGGCCCCTGAAGCAAAAGCCGCCACCCTTATCTCTCCCGGCCTTGACTACCGCGGAGTAAAAACCGAGCCGTTCCTAAAAACCGTTTCTTCGGGCAAGGCGGTGTATCTCGTTGCGGCGGACGACGACGCATATTCCGCCGGCACGGTCAGAAAGCTTTTCGACGAGATTCCTCGCGGAGTAAGCCGGAACATGACGTCATATCGCGAAGGGGGGCATGGGACAGCGCTGTTTCAATCGCAGCCGGAACTTGTTGGCGAAATAGAAAGATGGGTTCAATCATTAAAAAAATAATTATGGATAAAGGACCGGAACAAATAGACATTTTTCCCGAAGAAGCTGGGCGTATTGAACTGGAAAAAGAAAAAAGAAAAAACCGGCCAGTAAATATCGGCGAAATTCGACGCAAAAAAAAGAGGGCGGAAACTGATAAAGCTGCGCGTTATGCCATGGAAACAGTAAAACGCCTTGCTGACGAAGCAATTAAAAAATACGGAGCAAAATAGTTTTCAAAATATTATAATAAAAAAATCCGATGCGTTAGTGCAACGGGTTATTTTTTTTTAAAACTTTATTTTGGTTGGCTGCAATGGTTGATGAAATAAAAGCATCGATTTCGTCTATTTGTTGCCGGCACCTAGCTTCAAGCATTTCATTGGCTGTCGGGCCAAATTCGTTCACAAACGCTTTTTCAATAAGTGCCTGTCCTTTCGCATCATCACCCGGATTTTTGAGATCCAGGCTTGTTAAGGTGCCGTCTCCGTTAATGATAGCTATCGTATCCGGCTCCTTTGAGAGGGGTACATACCCACCGATAAGGAACTTTTTGTCAGACAAAAATAATATGATAACACTTCCTTTTCCTTCAGTAGTCACAAACGCAGAAAACGTAAATGTCCTGCTATTCTCAATGGAGCAAGAGGCGGTCATTTGATATGGCCACTTTTCGTAGTCAGGAAGGGCCGAAGCGAGAGCCGGAGAGACGCTGAATGTTGTTTGATGGGTTCTGAATGCGGAATATACAACGAAGATGAGTGCTACTCCCGCAATAAGAACAAAACAATACCAAAAAATCTTTTGGGTGAGTAAAGGCTTCTTTTCGGACACTTTCATACCCCCAATGCCAAAGAACGCTTTTGTATTGTAGCACTATCTAATAACTTGTCAATGGTAAAACCGGCACAATAAGGTTTTTGCCTGCCCCATCCTTGTCTTTTTGGCGGATTTATGATAACGTGGATAATCATGAAGACCATCGTACTTGATGTCGAAACAAAGAAGTCGTTCGATGACGTAGGCGGACGGGATAATCTCACAGCTCTTGGCGTCTCCGTTGCAGGGGCTTATTTTTATGAAACGGATTCGTTTTACGCCTACGAAGAGCACGAACTTCCCGCGTTTGAAGCGCGTCTGGAAGAAGCGGAGCTTGTCATCGGCTTCAATATTAATAATTTCGACTGGCCCGTCCTTCAGCCGTATTTCAAAACACTGAACGTGTTACAGGTGCCGACACTCGACATTTTCGACGACGTTACGGCAAAATTAGGGCATCGTATTTCTTTAAATGCCCTCGCAATAGCTACGCTAAACTCAAAAAAATCATCCGACGGACTTCAGGCCCTCCAGTGGTTCAAAGAGGGGAGGATTGCCGAGGTAAAAGAATATTGTTTAAAAGATGTTGCCATTACGCGTGACTTATATGAATATGGTAAAAAGAACGGAGCACTCTATTTTGAGTCAAAATTCGGCAACCAAAAACGCGCGGTTCCCGTAAGCTGGCAGGAAAAGAAAGCCACCCCCTCGTCGGTTTTTAAAACGCTCCATGACGCCTTCCAAAAACGCCAGCGCGTGTCCATTGAATATGTTTCGCGCTCGGCTGCCCCGAACGAAGAATTCAAAAAGAACCGCAAGATAGACATTTACTCGATTGACGGCAAAGAAATTTCCGCGTATTGCCATCTTCGGCAAAGCGTTCGGAGGTTTAAAATTGAAAGCATTCTTGCCTGCGCGCCAGTTCAGGAGTTTTACAAAGCCCCGCAAGACGTCCAGTCATCGTTGTTTTAGTAGTAGCTTGATTCATAAATCTTAATTCTAGCCGTAATGTTCCATGGATATGCAAAAAGCAATGTCTCTATCGACGAAGTCGTCGCCGACATTGTTTCGTTTGTTAAAGAAAAACCGGAACGGAACTACAAAATAATCGTCGGGACGGACTCGGCCTCGCAAAGCCCTGTCGGGCTGGTGACAGCTTTTACCGTTTGGCGAGTGGGAAACGGAGCGCACCACTTTTGGACAAAAACGCCGGAAAAAAACTATGCGACTCTTCGCGACCGGATTTATGCCGAAACAATGCAGTCAATTACGCTTGCGCAGGAACTCCGCTCGCGCCTGAAAGAACACCTTGAAGAAAAATTCTGGAATGATCAAATTCATATTGATGTCGGCAAAAACGGCCCCACAAAGGAACTTATTGATACGGTCGTCGGCATGGTGAAAGGATATGGTTTTGAAGCCGTCATCAAGCCGAACTCGTTCGGGGCGTCGGTGGTGGCGGACAGACATACTTAGAGCGCCCGCTTTGTTCTAAATTTTTAAGACTCCTCCTTGGATAAATTTTTTTACACGCTTCGTAATAACGAAGCTATTTAAAAACCACAAATCCGGCTTTGCGCCGGATTTTTTGTACCTCCAAAATCTTGACCAATAAATGCATTCGTGCTACTTCTTATAAGCGCTCTTATAAAGAAAGGCGGGGAGAAGGGCATGAAAAAATGCTCAATCCTATTTATCGTTCTTTTTGCCTGGTGGTTTGGCATCTATAGCGGAGATCGGGCGGTTTCGGTGGCTGGACCGCTTGAGTCAAAAGGGCACTGCGAAAGAGCCCAACAGAAGCTCCTTAAAACTACGTGGTATTATCAGATTGGGGAAGAGACAAAGACATTTCCTGGGGCGGTAATGTATCTTTCCAAGTGCTTTTCTGATGAAGAAGAGTAATCCGGGCTAACCCGGAAACAAAAAACCGGCACTATGCCGGATTTTTTATCCCGCTACCATCGCCGGTAAGAATAAATTTTGTGGTTGAAGGGCGGGGAAATTAGGAAATAATCATGGCTTTGAATATTAGCTTGTAGTATTGTGATTCATCTCCATTTTTAACTGGCGGTTCATTATTGCGGCTTCAAGCTTTGGAACAATGTCTGAAATATCGAATCCGTAGGTTTGATATGAGGCAAGCGAGCCTCCTTCACGCGAAACCTCTTCGGGTTCATGTTCTCTGTGGTAATCAGAGCCGGCTGAGCGCAGGAGCCCGTATCTTCCGGCCAAGTTATTCAAAAATTCGCAATCGTCTTCGGAATAGTCCGGGTGAAACGCCTCAAGCCCATCAATATCATACGAAATGAACGCCTTGAGAACCTCCTCGGTTTTTTTGTAATCGTCGCGTATGGATACCGTCGGGTGCGACCATACGGCAACCCCCCCGGCTCCATGAATAAGCCCAATCGCTTCCTTTGCTTCTATATTTTTTCGCTCAACGTACGTCGGCTTGCCCGAAACAAGAAATTCTTCTATCACGTCATGCGGTGTTGTGCATCCACGAAGAAGATGTGCGTTTTTTGGATTATGAAGAAGTGCGAGGGCAATATGCGGACGGGCAACCGTTCCTCCCGCGGCCTCTTTCCTTACATCTTCAAATTCTATATCAAACCCCGCCTCTTTCAGCTTATCTACTATTTTTTCAGTTTTTTTGAGGCGTGCCTCTTGAAACTCCTTTAAATTTTTCAGAAGGACTTCATTTCGTATATCAAGCCCGAATCCAAGAATATGAATTTCGTGCTCCATTATGTGGCATGACATTTCAATGCCCGGGAGCACTTTTACTCCTTCAGCTCTTCCTTCGGTAACGGCGTCATACACCCCCTCAACGGTGTCGTGGTCGGTAATGGCAATTGTTTCAAGCCCAAGGCCGTGCGCCATGCGCACAAGCTCCTTCGGGGAATATTTTCCATCGGAAGCGCTTGATTGTATCTGTAGGTCGATTTTATTCATATTCGTACATTCATCATACACACATTTACTCCGGAAACAAACGAAAAGCCGTTGTTGACTTTTCCTTAATTTCTCGGTACTTTTTTACATGTGAAGAACCTTGAAAATAGCTAAAAGGACATACCGTGAACAAATGCTCAATTCGGCTTTTTGCATATGGCGGACAGGGCATGAAGATGGCCCTTCAGAAGATTGTCGCTCCCGTGTTGGGAGAAATCGGATACTTCACGCAAGCGTTCCCATTTTTTGGAGGGGAGCGCCGCGGAGCGGTTGTTTCCGGATACCTTCGGTTTTCCACGGACAAAATCACAACGCACTCGTTCATTACGGAGCCGGATATTTCTATCTCCTTTGACGAGCGGATACCTTTTGACGCCGTAACGGCCGGCCTTCCGGCTGGAAAATTTCTGCTCCTTAATACGGCGCTCCCCGCTCGATACGCGCAAGCCGCTATGGACCGAAAAGTTTACACGCTCAATGCCAAGGATATTTCCGTTTCACACGGGATTGCCAAACCCGAAGACCCGTTCCCGCTTATCAATTCTGCTATGGCGGGAGCCTTCTTTAAGCTCTTTGAATATATTACTGGGCGAACGGTTCCCGATGAACTTACGCGGCGCATCTTTGAAGGCGCTCTTCCCGTGAAGACGGATGAAAATTTTCTGGCGTTCTCCGACGCAAAACGTTTGGTTCAGCCTCTTGCCGCAAGTGAAACTCCCGGTGAATATCCTGTATCTCTTTTTCGGGTAACTCAACCGAATGGCCTTTGTACGAAATGCCGCCTGTGCTACATCTTTTGCTCGAAGCGGGCGATCAGTCTCACTGATAGTGAGGTTCACATTATCAACGAAGCGAAGTGCAACCTCTGCGGGGTGTGCATCAAGCTATGTCCAAGAAACGCCATTTCTTTTGAAACCAGCGAACGGGAGGACACGCGATGAACGGAAGACTTCCTTTCGGACCAATGGTCCTCACGGGCAATGAAGCTGCGGCTCTCGCGTTCGGTTTGGCGAATCCGGACGCCTTCGGAGGATATCCCATTACGCCATCAACCGAAGTGACCGAAGAAATCGCGGAGCTCGCGCTTAAGCACATTATTGATACCACGTACCGCAACCTCGACTCCGAGCTTGCCTCGATCGCGTTTGGGATCGGTGTCTCAACCGCAAGAGGCCGCTATGGCACAGCAACATCTTCGCAAGGTCTTGCGCTCATGTGCGAATTACTGCACTGGGCGAGTACCGCCCGACTTCCCATTGTTATTGCAAACGTCAATCGTTCGTTAGGGTCTCCCTGGTCAATTCATCCCGATCAGTCGGACTCGCTGTTGTTCCGCGATATGTTTCTACTGCAGTTTTACTGCAAGAACGTTCAGGAAGTACTGGATATGGTTCTCTGGGCATACCGTATCGCGGAAGGTCCCGGGGTATCGCTACCTGCTCTTGTCTGCTTTGACGGATTCATGCTTTCACATACTGCGGAAAATATTATTATCCCGAGCAAAGAAAAAGTTTTAGAGTTTCTCCCAAAAAGAACACCCTCCGAAAACTTTAATCTCCCCCAATATCGCGCCGATGAACCGAGAAACATTAGTTGTCCAACCGACTGGATGAAACATCAGGCACGAAAACGGTCGCTCGTTGACGCCATGCAAACTGCCGAGGGCAATATCCGGCATCTTGTGAGAAGAGAGTGGACCCAAATTTTCGGTGGTGCTATGCAGTATGAGGTAAACGACGGATTTTTCAGCGAAGCGGGGAACAGCCAGAGTGATACGGCTGTCATTTCGATGGGGGCGATTGCCGGAACTATTGAAGAGGCTACTCGCGGTGAAGACATCGGTCTTATATCTCTTCGAGTATTTCGCCCGTTTCCTGCTAAAGCACTTCATGCAAAACTTGTGCACTGCAAAAAGATCGTCGTCTTTGACCGAAGCATTCTGCCGTCGGGAGAAGGTATCATCGCAAACGAACTTCGTTCGCGTACGGCACTTTTCCCGCAGCAGATATATGGATTTGTGGGAGGATTCGGCGGGCAGAATCTTTCAGAGAAAGATTTTCTCCATGAAATTCGTACTGCCATGAATTCCGACCACCCAGAAGCAAATACTTATTGGATAGGAGACAAATCATGAAACCGAAAGACGTAACAGTCGGACAGTTTCTTGATTCACGCCACGCCCTCTGCCCGGGCTGCGGTTCGGCCGCCGCAATGGCGCATGTACTAAGCATCGTTTCAAAACCTCTGCCGTCCGGCAGGACCAAAAAGATTCGCGCGGTCGTTTTTCCGGCGTCGTGCTGGTCCATCGGAAGCGGTGCGAGCGGAGAATCGTTCCTCGGGGTAAATCTTGTGAACGTTCCGTTTATCGCAGCATCCGCTGTTGCGGAAGGCATCAGTATCATGTCCGAACGCGAAGGCAGGGGCGAGGAAGAACTGACAATCGCCTGGGCTGGAGACGGTTCATCCTTCGACATTGGAATGGGACTTCTGTCGGGCGCTGCTTCCAGAAACGCCGACATTCTCTATGTGATTAATGATAACCAAATCTATGGCAATACGGGCGCCCAGGAATCGGGCGCTACTCCGGAGGGTGCCAGAACCACGACTTCGGTCGAGGGAAAAGAGGGCATCCAAAAGGACATCGTGTCGATCATGATGGCCCACTCCATTCCGTATTTCGCCTCTGCCGTCTTGAGTCCCACTACGCTGACCGATTTTTATGAAAAAGTCGCAACTGCCGCCGACATGAGGGGCTTCAGGTGCCTGCATCTTCTGTCTGTCTGCCCGCCTGGATGGAAATGCCCGACTGACTCGGCTCCGGAGCTTGGAGAGCTTGCCGTATCAACCCGCATCTTTCCGCTTGTTGAGATTAAAAACGGCACGCTTCGCTTAACACACCCTAAGCGCGTGAAACCGGTTGAGGAGTTTCTAAAGTACCAGGGGCGGTTCTCGTACCTTATGTCAGACGAAGCAAGACTGAATAGTGTTAAAGAAAAAATCGAGCGAAAGTGGAAATACCTTTCAAAACTCGAAGAACTATAAAGGCCCGAATGGGCCTTTTATTTTTGTGTGGGTTAGTGTAGTGCGGGATTTTTTAAAATGAGTTTTGTCTATATATACTAGGAAAAAGCGTTTTTCCGACCCAACAAAAAATAAAAAACCCGCATGAATTTTTGCGGATTTTTTTTAATGCTTCAGTCGCTGCAGTTCTTCGTTTGCGGCTACTCGGTCGTCCCACGGGATTTTCGTATTTTCAGGACCCATAATAAAAGGTTCCGCCCCTTTTCCCGTGATGATAACGGCGTCTCCCGGCTTGGCTGATGCAAGCGCTTCATGAATTGCTTCCCTGCGGTCAATGATTTTTTTTGAGGTTCGGTGCGGCGAAAATCCTTTTTCAATGTCGTTCATTATAGAAAAAGGAGGTTCGTCATATGGGTCTTCATTTGTGAGGATAACGGTGTCGCACATTTCGTCGGCAATTTTTCCCATCTCCGGTCTTTTCCATTTGTCGCGCCCTCCCCCAGTTGACCCGAGAACGCAATGCATTTTTGCTCCGGAGGGAAGAAGGAAAGATTGGCGCAGAGTTTCATACACCTTTTGGAGCGCGTCCGGCGTGTGGGCATAGTCGGCAATAACGTAAAAAGGCTCGCGCTGGACAAATTCAAGCCGTCCCGGAACTCCGGAAAGTTTTTTGAGCGCTTCAGCGGTTTTTTCCGGCGGGATAGAGAGTGCCTCGGCGACGGAAAGAACTGCAAAAATATTTAAGGCGTTGAATTCTCCAAGAAGGCACGAAGAGAATGAAGTGCCGTCGAATGAAAAATTAACCCCGGCATTTCCGAAGCGGAGTCCTGAAATATCTTTTTTCCGGTCTGTAGCGCCTTCTTGTGCAGTAATGGAAGAATGGCTATATATATATTTTTTGCGGGCGTGGAATGCAAGAAAACGGCTCGCATGGGGGTCGTCTCCATTCACGATTAGCACTCCATTTCGGCGCGCTGTTTCCTCGAAAAATTTAAGTTTCTCCGCGATATACTTTTCAAAACTGCCGTGAGATTCAATATGCTCTGGTGTTACGTTAGTAAGTACCGCAACGGAAAAGCTTATAAATTTATTCCGGAATTGGTGAATACCCTCCGATGTTACCTCAAGCACGGCGTACGAACACCCTGCGTCGCTGGAATGGCGTAAAAATTTCTGTAGTGCAAAACGCCCCGGCATCGTCATTTTGAGCTGGTTTTGTTCCACTTCGCTGTTTATCTTGAACCGAAGAGACGACGCGGACGCAACCGAAAAACCAGCCTCTTTTAATACCGCGTGAAGCAATTCAACAACAGTTGTCTTTCCGTTTGTTCCCGTAACTCCGATGACGATCATGCCTCGCGACGGGAAACGATAAAAAAGTGCTGCGAGGAACGCAAGCAGCAAGTGGTACGGAGGGCGGAGAAGTTTTACAACCGGGCGGGGAATGATTTTCTTTATAACGCGAAGTATATAGCCCATGAGTTCAAAATAAGAGCGTCATTTTTTCTTTAGTTTGAGGAATGCCGCAATATTTTCCATATCCGGATAGCATTCCCGTTTGTGCTGCGTATCATTTTCAATGATAAAATCAGCGCGTTTTATTATCCACGATACTTCGCGCTCGATCGGGGAGTATTCACCCGTTTCTTTTTTTTGGTCTCCCAAAAATTCTTTAAAGGTCATGCGTCCCTCGTCGCGCTTTTCTTTGTTTTTGGTAATGTCGCGGAGAGCTCGTTCATAGCGGAGGCGGGCAGGCGCTGAAATGCCGATGAGCATGCCTTTCCGTTTTACCACAAATTCTTTATATTCTTCCTTTGTCCGAATCGCTTCAACAATGGCGAGACGAGGATGTTCTCTATCAAGAAGGCGGGCAACCACTCGTTTATATGCTGATTCTCCAAGAATGGGAAAGAGGATTTTATTTACTCCAAAAAGCGCGTGTAAAATTTTGCGGTCAGAAGGAAGGTCTAAAATTTGAGCAATTATGGATATGGCAAAGGCGATGCGGTAGTGGTGAAGGCCTCCATAATGTTTTTTTAGATATTGTATGAAAACATCCTTTCCGCTTTTCCGTTGTCCACAAAAAACAATAAGCCTGGTTTTTTGTTTTTTCCATTCCCGGAGCCTTTTTTGGAGCACTTTGTTGTTTTTTATGACCTTTAGCATGGTATGTTGTTGTTATGGCTTATGTATAACACCGGCGGTATAAATGACAAATGAAGCAAGCGAGGTAGCAATGATTAATTTCATAATAGCATCAAAATGATACTCTTTGCTAAAAATGACAAGAAGCGAGCTTATGACAAGAAGCAGAAGCCAGAGCGCTACATATACTTCTCCAAGATGGCGGCTTTTACGGGTAATGCGCCTTTTGCGCAGCTCTTTCAATACGACGTAAAAACTCAAAGACACGAGGTAGGGTTCAGAGAGTGCCTCAAGAAGCGTGGTTGATATGAAGTAGTATCCCTCTTTGCCTCCGAAAAAGAAAAGGAACGCTATGGCAAAAAAGTAAAGCGCGGTAAAAAAACCGATAGTATAATATAAGCCATCGGCAAGGTAGACCATGAGCAGTGTTTTGACGGCTTCAGACGCAGTTTTTGGCGCCTCAATCGGACGTGCGTCTTCCTCGAAAAGAAAGGCCGAAATTGGCCCCCACCATGCCATAAAAGTGAAATTTAAATGTTAAATCCTAAATTTTAAATAATGTCGATAATCATAACGGTTCGATTAGGAAATATTTAAAATTTATAATTCAGAATTTTCGCAATATCTTGTATGCCTTATACCACATCGGCCTGAATACAATATCGAACGACTGTGCCCGTTTCACCTCATTTCCTCCGAGTCCCTGTTTGAATCGCGTAACGCCCGGCCACTTTTCTTCGTCTATTCCCCAAAGATCATAGGACGTAAATCCGTGCTGTTTTGCGTCCTGCATCACGCGCCAGTGGAGAAGGTTCGGCGCCATGACGTCGCGATGGACGGCGGCAGACGCTCCGTGAAGGTATGTTGCTGTTTTTTTGTAGTAGTTAATAAGAGCAACCGCCAGAGGCTTGCCACGGTATTCGGCAAAAAACAGCGTATTTGAAAAATCATTGCCGTGAGCCGCAAGAAGATGTTGATAATATTCTTTCGAGTGGAGGCTGAATATATCTCGGTGAGAGGTTTCCGTGAGAAGGTCCCAGAATATATCGAAATAATATTTTTTTACATCCTGCTGGGGGCATTTGATAATTCCAACACCATGTTTTTCTGCAAGCTTGATGTTATAACGTGTTTTTGAATGCATGTCGGACAAGAGATCTTCTTCGGGTCTTGTAAGGTCGATAATGATAGTTCTCCTTGGCTGAAGAAAGTGGGAAAATTGCCATCCTTTTATAGTAAGCTTCCAGGTTGATGACTCCCCAAAAGGGTCAACCTTAAGGAAGAGGGATTTTTCGCGGAGAGCAACCTGCCGGACTTCATGCAAAAATTCGTCGGATAACTCCGAAAGATGCGGGGCATAAAGATAGTTGAAGCCCTTCGGAAGGTCGTGCTTGACGACAAGATGGCCCTCAACGCGCCACGTCTTCTTACCGACGGATTCCTGAAACCGTTCCCATTCGTAAGATTGTAAAAATGAATGTTCCATTTGCAAAGATATTTTGTTTTAGATATGCTGAATTGAGCTAACCGGTTCTTTTGAAAAAGGGAATATGAACGCTCTTGTCCCCGAAGAGAAGCGCATCCCGATGAGGGAATTTCCTCTCAAGCCGGGTGACGTCATCGTGCAAAGCTTTAACCAGGTTACCGAGGAAGAGCAGATCCATCTTGGGAAAGTAATGGAAGTATATGTTCGGAACCCCGAAGGATACACTGTTGCGGCACGTACTTCCGAAGATCTCGAAGCGCTCTATGGTGGCCCCCACACGAATATCAGGCTTCGGTATGAAGATACGATGTACGCGCTTGTCGTGTTCGCGACGATTGCGGGGCCGGTAGCGAAATGCTTCTATGCATACGACATTGTCGACATGATGTCGAAAAATGAACTTCAGGTGGTTCGTCCGGACGATTTCTTTTCAAACCACCTTACTGTCATGCTCGCCAATTCATAATCATCGAAATCCGTCTTGCGACGGATTTATTTTTTCCCCAGCATCTTCAAAACTTCTTTGAGTCGTCTCTCCGTTCCGGTAATTTCTTTCGGGACATGCGAAAGCGCTTCCCGCGCTTCACGCTGGGAGTAGCCAAGCTGTACCAATGCGTCCAAGGCATCGGCTTCTTCTTTTAGTTCTGGAGCATGGAGCGAAGAAATTCCTTTGCCGAGCATTTTATCTTTCAGTTCAAGAACTATTTTTTCCGCCGTCTTCTTGCCTATGCCGGAGACTCGCGTTAAGTAAGACGTATCGCCCGAAGCAATTGCGCGCTTCAGGGTGTCCACCGGAGCAACACCCAGAACGCCGAGCGCCCCTTTTGGACCGATTCCGGAGATGGAAATGAGGGTTTCGAAAAGTTCAAGTTCCGCGAAATGAACGAATCCGTAAAGCTCAACCGAATCTTCCCGCACATACTGATGCGTCCAAAACTTTACAACCTCGCCTTTTTCAGGTATTTTAGTAAGTATTTCAGGGTTAGAAAACACCTTATATCCAATCCCGCCGACATTTACGACGACGAATTTTTCCGCTTTAAGTTCGATTGTTCCTTCAAGAAAGCTTATCATTCTGGGTTCATTCTATCATATTCTGAAGACTTGAGTAAATTTAAATTAAAAAGTTCATATTCTCCGACGGGGGATCAGCCAAAAGCCATTGAAAAACTCGTGGAGGGCTTAGCTTTGGGCGCCCGGCATCAAACACTTCTCGGTGTTACTGGCTCCGGCAAAACATTTACGATGGCAAACGTCGTGGAGCGCATTCAAAAACCGACGCTTGTTATTTCTCCCAACAAAACCCTTGCCGCACAGCTCTATCAGGAGTTCAAAGAATTTTTCCCGGAAGCCGCCGTTCATTATTTTGTTTCATACTATGACTATTACCAACCCGAAGCATACATCCCTCAAAGCGATACATATATTGAAAAAGACGCAAAAATAAACGAGCTTATTGACGGCCTTCGCCACGCTTCAACCGCAAGCCTACTGACGAGGGATGATGTTCTTATTGTTGCGTCCGTTTCGTGTATTTACGGCATCGGCGACCCGGAAGAATACGAAAAAATCGCGTCAGAACTGAAGGCCGGACAAAAAATTTCTCCCCGCGAAATTGCCCGCTTTCTTGTTTTACTCCAATATCGCCGGAATGACTACGACCCCCGGCAGGGAGATTTTCGCATGAGGGGAAACGCTATTGAAATTCACTCTCCTTCCGGAGAAGAAATCATAACGATTGAAGCCGGCTCTGCCAAAATTCTTTCCATTACCCGCCGCAAGGTTGCCTTTGGTTCGACAGTTGAGCCACTTGTCTCGTTCAAGGTATTTCCGGCGAAACACTTTGTGACTCCAAAACAAAAGCTTGAGCTTGCGATAAAAAATATTAAGGCGGAAATGAAAGAGCGCGTTGAGGAGCTGAAAAAGGCAGGAAGGCTTCTTGAGTCACAGCGTATTTCGGAGCGGACGAATTTTGATATGGAAATGCTGAAGGAAACGGGATATACGAACGGCATTGAAAACTACTCGCGGCAACTCTCGTTTCGCGAGCCCGGGAGCGCTCCTTCCACACTTCTTGATTATTACCGGCATCGCTTCGGGGACGACTATCTCATCATCATAGACGAGTCGCACCAGACAGTTCCACAGATACGGGGCATGTATGAAGGGGATTATGCCCGTAAGAAAATACTCGTAGAATACGGATTCCGCCTGCCGTCAGCTATCGACAATCGCCCTCTCAAATTCGAAGAATTCGTAAAAAAAACAGGTCCGGTCATTTACGCGTCCGCAACTCCTGCGTCATACGAAATAGGAAAATCTGGAACGAATATCGCGGAGCAAATCATCCGCCCGACGGGACTTGTCGACCCCTCAATTGAAGTGAGAAAAACAAAAGGACAGATACAGGATGTTATTAAAGAGATTAAAAAGCGTTCCACAAAAAGCGAGCGCTCTCTTGTACTCGCACTTACAAAACGGCTGGCTGAAGACATCGCGGACTATCTTAAAGAGTCCGGTATTAAAACAACGTATCTTCATTCCGAGATCAAAACGCTCGACCGGCCGGATATTTTAAACGAGCTTCGCATGGGAAATTATGACGCACTCGTAGGCATCAATCTTCTTCGCGAAGGGCTTGATCTTCCGGAAGTCTCTTTTATCGCGATACTGGATGCCGACAAAGAAGGATTTTTGAGGAACGATAGGACCCTTTTGCAGATAATCGGCCGGGCCGCGCGCCACATCAATGGGTCTGTCATCATGTATGGCGACACCATTACCGATTCAATGAAGCGCGCGATATCCGAAACGGAGCGAAGGCGGAATATTCAGGCCGAATTCAACAAAAAACACGGCATTACCCCCGCGCAGATAAAAAAAGAAATTCGGAAATCTCTGCTTGAAGAGGCAAGCGCGAAAGAAGAGGAACTGGCGCCTCTTATGCCGCATGGGCCAAAAAAAGAAATTATCAAAGAGCTTGAAGCGGAAATGAAGAAAGCCGCGAAACAAATGAACTTTGAATTGGCAGCAAAAATTCGTGATCGGATAAACAAATTCGCAAAATCTTGACTTATTTAGTATAGCATGCTACCGTAATAAGTGTCGTTGACAGCAAACTTGAGAGGCCAACTATGCGAGTTTTTGAAATATTTTCTTCTATTTTCCTTATCGTCCTTTTCCTTGTCATAACATCTGCACCCTCATTTGCTGAGACCCGGGTTGATAAACCGGCACTCCCGGAAGCTTATGAAGCATGGCCATATACATATAAAGCAGTTTGTTATACTGACACAGATGGCATACAGGCAACAGTATCAATGTTTGCAAGGGCGGGTGTTTCTTTGAAATCAACCGAGGTTATACAAGTCTTTTCAACGACTGAGCAGTATTATATTCACTCCATGTTTTCCAGTGCGGAAAGCGGCTTCTTACTCGCAACATTTGACTATCTTTATCAGCCTAATAATGGTGGCTGGAATAAGTTTGACATGCTAAATGAAGATGAAGAAAGAACGCAGCTGATTTTAGAGAATCTGAACATGGTGATAACTGTGATGTGTCCAAGGGTTCATAAAGAGGTAAGTGCTTTTTGGACCAAGGCGCTTCGTGGAGCCGTAACACAATAAATATTTTTTGGTCGCAGTGCGGCCATTTTTTATTAAGATGCCACGGTTGACAAAATATTTTCAGTTGCTATACTCTTTTGTATGCCAATCACACAATCAGCAAAAAAGGCGTTGCGGCAGTCCATCCGGCGCTACTCAAAAAACCTCGCAAAAAGAGAGGCTTTTCGAGAGCTTGTTCATGAAATTCGGACCCTTGTTTCAGCGCGTAAAAAGGACGATGCAAAAAAGCTTCTTTCCAAGCTCTATAAAGCGCTCGACAAGGCAGCGAAAACGCATGTTATTAAGCCGAATAAAGCCGCTCGCATAAAATCCCGAGTGACGAGGCTGATTCAGGCCGCATAACCATAAACCGGGTTTTTCAAAAATAAAAAACATCCCACGCGGGATGTTTTTTAATGTTACTTTTTTGAAGAAGCCGCCCGGTAGGGAGTATTGAGGAGTTCAAAAACTATCTCCTCAAGCTTCATTTTTCTTAGTTTTAACGCGCTGTCGAACGCCGGAAGTTTTTTGTAGATGGAGCGGAGTACTGCGAGGTCGAATTTTTTCGATTGTTCCCGCGCTTTCTTGAATACGAATGGATGTAGGGCGAGTTCTTTCGGGATGCGGGAAATCGTTTCGGAGTCGTCGGCGTAGACCTTTGCGAGAAGAAGGAGGCGATAGGCGTTTATAATGGCGGCAAAAACATATATTTCTTCAAGCCCCCGCTCAAAGAGAGAAAACAGAAGGCGCGGGGCGGTTTTTTGTTTGAGTATGAGCGCGTCAAGAAATGTATAAATTTCTTCGTCCGTGTTTAAAACCGACGCTTCGGCGAGTGTCCCCCCAAGCGAGATTTTTTCAAGCTCCCGGACAATTCCCCACAGGTTATTCTTGTGGCGGGCGAGCAACAGAACTTCTTCTTTTGGGCTCATGCGTACTCCGAGTGTTTTTGCTTTTGCGGCAATAAAAGAGCGCGCTTGCTCGCGCGAAAGGGGAGCAAACTCCTGGGATTTCAAGGCGTGCTTCAAGAGCTCGCTTGTCCCTTTCTTTTCAGCAATATCTTCATCCCAAAGAATAAAAAAATCTGTTTTCGATTTGCCCCACTCCTCAAACTTCGGTAGAAGAAGGGCAATAAGTCCGCTTTTTTTTGAGGAAAGAAGGCGTTCTATAACAACAAGTTTTTTTTCTTGAAAGAGGGAAGCCGTGTCTGTCGCTGACATAACGCGCGAAGCGTCATCCTCATCGGCGTCGAATTTTTCTAACGCAAGATTGCCACCATGTTTTTTTTGGAGTTCGTCGATAATCTGCCTCATTTTTTTACGCGACCGATATGTATCCGGCCCGTAGAGCATGTAGATCATATTTTACAATACATCCTCAATCGTATGATTGAGGATGAGGGAAGTAACCATTCAAATTGTTGCTTGTGGCTTCAGAAGGTTCCGGTACAGGTTGCTGTGACGTCTTACGGGAGCTTGAAATATTTTTCTTCGAGTATCTGGTTGATGCGTTTAACGATCTCGTCCAGCGTGAAGTTCGCCTTGATGAGGTAGTCGGATGCTCCAAGCGCCATAACGCGGTCAATGTCTTCCTGTGAGCCGAGGTTTGACAAAACAATGACGGGAATCTTTGCGAGCTCGGGACTCTTTTTCATTTCTCTGAGGACCGCAAACCCGTCCATTCCCGGAAGAAGAAGGTCCATCAAGATAAGATCGGGGCGTTCCGTTTCAAGGAGTTTTAAAGCCGAGGGGCCGTCAATGGCGTCTGAAATGACATATCCGTCCTTGGCGAGCTTGTTTACGAGAAGGTTCCTCAAAAATACATCGTCTTCAATGATGAGGAGCCTTGCTTTTCCGTTCTTTTCTCCCGCCTGCGAGGCGGAATCTCTACGTGTTTCATCCATATAACTTATAATAAACGAAGTTCCAAATATTGCAATTGTGCATTATTTCTATTCCAAATCTGCCCAGTTTTGGCCCTTTTTCATATCAACGCGGAGCCGTACCGTGCCAGGCCACACCCCTTCCATGAGTTTTTTTATCTCTTTTGAGGCCGCCTCGAAAACTCCCTTTTTCTCTGATATTTCAAACAATAATTCATCGTGTATTTGAAGAAGCATGCGAACGTCATCCGTATGTTCCTGGTCGAGGAAGCGGGCGACTTCTATCATGGCAAGCTTCACGACGTCAGCCGCGGTTCCTTGTATCGGCATATTGATGGCCATGCGTTCAGCCTCCCGCTCGCCGCGAAACCCCGCGCCAATGATACCGGAAAGGTTTCGGCGCCGCCCAAAGTACGTTTCAACGTAGCCGTGTTCTTTCGCAAATGCGATGGTGCGCTCCATATAATATTGAATGCCGGAAAAATTTTTGAAATATTCTTCGAAGAACTTCTTTGCTTCTCCTTCATTCATCCCGGAGTTTTTTGCGAATGCCCGCACTCCCATGCCGTAGAGTATCCCGAAGTTGAGCGCTTTTGCGGCTCTTCTCATTTCCGGCGTAACTTTTTCAAGAGGAACCTTGTTTACTTCTGCGGCCGTAAGCGCGTGAATGTCGAGGTTACGCGCGAACGCTTCGGCCATTTTTTTATCTCCAGCGATTTCTGCGGCAAGGCGCAGTTCAAGCTGAGAGTAGTCGAATGAAACAAGCATGAACCCTTTCTCTGCGACAAACGCCCGGCGTATCTCTTTTCCAAGAGAAGTTTTAACGGGAATATTTTGCAAATTCGGGTCGCGGGAGGAAAGGCGTCCAGTTGCCGTCCCCGCTTGCTCATAGGTTGTGTGAATCCGCCCGTCTTCGGCAATAAGGCGGGGAAGTGCGTCGGTGTATGTTGTTTTGAGTTTTGCAACTTCGCGGTATTCAAGAATTTTTGGAATTATGGAGTGAAAGTCTTTGAGGTCGGTAAGCTGTTCCTGGTCGGTTGAGAGTTTTCCTCCCTCGGTTTTGCGTATCTTTTTTCCGAGTTCTCCTATCTTAAGTTTTCCGAAAAGAACATCGGCAAGCTGTTGGGGAGAGTTGATATTAAACTTCTGCCCCGCTTCCTCATAAATTTCTTTTGTAAGACGGTCGACTTTTTCTCCGAACACATGAGCCGTTTTTTTTAGGTGTGACTCGTCTATCTTTATGCCAAGTCTCTCCATGTGTGCAAGAATGGGAATAAGGGGCAGTTCAAAACGCTCAAATATTTCCAACAACTGTTCTTTTTTAAGTTTTGTTTCAAGAACTTTTTTGAGTTCGGGGAATGCGCGAATCCACTCCTCACTGCCTGTTCCCGCCAGTGTCCCAAGGTGTTCCGTTATTATGCGGGGGAGCGAAAGATCTCGTACTCCCGTATTCAGAAGGAAGGACGCAATTTTCAGGTCAAAAAAATTTTTACCGAGGGAAACTCCCTTTTTCCCGGCATGAAGGATAAAAGGTTTTGCGTTGAAAATAATCTTTTCCTTTGTTTCAAAAAGTTCCGCTGTTTTTTTGTCAAAAGAACCGAAAATGCCGGCATCCAGCCGGTACGTTCTTTTTCCGTCGAATATGGCAATCTCTTTTGTTGTTTCGTCGAAAAAAAGAGAAAGCTGTCCACCCGAAAGAATGGGCAGAAGATCTTTTATTTTTTTTATTTTTGGCGTTTCTGCATCGCTGTTTTTTGAGGGCGCGAGAGGCAGCGAAAGTATTTGTGTTTCGCTGTCCTTCTTCTCTTCCTGAACGGGCCGCGTTTCTTCTTTGCTATTACCGCCAAGGCGCTTCAAAAGGCTTGCAAATCCAAAAGTGTCGAATGTTTTTTGTATTTCCGGCGTAAGCGAGGTTTGTGGGCGAACCAAAATATTTTTAGAAATTTCAATATCCATATTCGTATGAATGGTTGCAAGTTCCTGCGACATGAAGGCGTCCTCTTTTGAAACTTTCAACTTTTCACACACGGACGGTGTTTCCTTCAATTTTCCTTTTTCAAGAAGTGAATAGATTGTTTTTAGATTCTTATATTTTTTCAATAATTCCGTTGCTGTTTTCTCGCCAATTCCCTTGACGCCCGGAATGTTGTCCGACGGGTCTCCGCGCAGTGCCTTATAGTCGATCACCGCGGACGGAGGGAACTCATAGCGCTCCATGACCGCTTTTTCGTCATACATCACCGTATCCGAAACTCCCTTTCTCATCGTAAAAACGGAGACATTCTTCGATACGAGCTGAAGAGCGTCCATGTCTCCGGTAACAATAATAACTTCCGCTTTTTTGTCGCGTTCCAAAATTTTCTTCGCGAGGGTTCCGATGATATCATCCGCCTCGAATCCTTCCTTTTCAAGCACGGGAATGCCAAATGCCTCAAGCACTTTTTTTGTTTTCGGAAACTGCGCGTAGAGTTCGTCGGGCGCTTTTTCGCGTTGGGCCTTGTAGCGCTCGAACGCAATGTGGCGGAACGTGGGAGCCGCCGTGTCGAACGCGGCCAGAACATGGTCAGGCTTGAAGTCCTTTAATATCCTCAAAAGGATAGAAGTAAATCCGTACACAGCGCCCGAAGGAGAGCCATCCGGGGATGTTAACGGGGGAAGCGCGTGGAACGCGCGATGGATGAGGGCGTTTGAGTCAATGATGACGTATCTCATTTTTTGTTGAAATTTATGAGTGTGGCGAAATAAATTTTGCTAAAAAACATGAACCCCGCACAAATTCTTTATTAAAACTTCGCATATTTTAATGTAAGTCGCAGCCGAGCTGGGCTCGGCGGAGGCGATACCGCGGCAACTTTCTATGTTTGGAACTATGCTGATTTTAGAATTTGGTGCGGGGTCATGCTCACTATAATTATTCTCCTATTCCTTCCCGCGTGTTTAAAATAAATCCACGTCCCGTCTTTCGGAAGCAGGCCTTTTATCTTTTCCGCCCACTCTATTAAGATAATATTTTTTGGGTCTTTTAAAATATCTTTTAGCCCGATACGAAGCATGTCACTCGGTCTTTTAATTCTGTACGTATCAATATGAACAAGCCTTCGTTTGCCGTTCGGAAGGGTTCTCCCGGTTTTAAATATTTGCATAAGAACGAAAGTCGGACTTTTTACGCTTTCTTTTACGCCGAGTGGCTTTGCGAACCATTGGGCAAATGTTGTTTTGCCCGCCCCCAAATTTCCCGAGAGTGCGATTACAAGAGCTTTTTTTGGGTTTGAGCGCTTTAAAAATTCGCCTGACAGATGGCGCGCCAGCTTTTGAGTTTCCCGTTTATTTTTTGTGATAAATTTCATAGATGAACATCTTGTATGGTATCAGAATCGGCACAAAAATGATATTGAGTTTTTGAATAAAAAAAACCCCGTGGGGAAGAGCTGTTACCTTGCTCTTCCCGCACGGGTTTCCTCTATCGGAGCTTCGCGAGCGCATCGCGCGTTGAGATGATATTCGCGCGAAGCTGCGAGAGGTTTGACTGCGGGTTGTATGACGCCTGTCCCGGACCCCGGAACGCGAGAACGTTGTCCGCTTGGCGGATGACTCTCACTTCCATCACCAGGACCTGGCTGTTCCAGCCGATCGGAGGGCTCGTTTGAATCCAGCCTGTATCGCGGCTGTAAACCTGCGGCTGGGCCGTGATCATGTAGTCGAAGCGTCCGCCCACCGAAATCTGGGCGCCTGCAGCCCGAACGGAGTCCTCGATGACGCCGCGAGTCTCGCTTGTCGGCGCCTGTACGAACACCGTATGACCGGCAAGCTCTGCCGCGACCGTTGGGTGAAGCCGGACAGCGCCCGGCGGTACAGGAATGTCGGAAGGGGGTTGGGGGAGTGGCCGAGGTGGAATGGGGGTGGGGTAGTCGGGATAGCCGACGGACCCTCCCATGTAGAAACCTCCACAGCCAGTCGCCGCGACGGCGATGAAAGCTACGAGAACAAGCCTCCCAACAAAACGCTTCATGGCATCTTTCTCCTTGGGGGTATTCCCGGTTAGTGTTTTTCTTGCGGGTTGGTTGGCTCCCGTTTCTCGTTCTGCTTTTTCAGCTCTTGGAGAACCATTTGGAGTAGGTCGTACACGCTTCCGAGACACAAGAGAATGAGAAGCAAGAGGATGATGGCTATGGAAACCAAAATCGCCACTGAGAGTTCTCCCATCGGTTTGGTGTGTACAGCACGCTCGGTTGTTGATGTGTATGTATGCCGATTTCGGCATTTTTCAAGGTCAGGCAGATTCCTCCACGATGTTTACATTATACTACATTTTATTAAAAAAGTCAACATGTCGCAAAAAAGCAAAAAATCCCGCACAAAAGGCGGGATTTATCATTATAATTTCTGTTAAAAATCTTTAACATTTACCCCATTAGAAGCTCGCCCAAGAGCATCTTAGTACGAAAAATCTAAGGGCGAAGTCGAGCTCAGCTCGACGAAGCCGCCTTACGGCTAAGCAGTTACGAATAAAACAGTATTATTTTAAGCTTCTAACGGGGTTTATAACCAGTTTTTGTCGGGCAGAAACAAACTTAGGCAACGAACAGAGCCTCCGCTTTTTAGGAACTCACTAGTATCTACGACCCAAACCACGAAACCGCGTTCTTTGAGAATACTCATCAATCGCTCGCTCGGCTGGTTCATGATGATATTTGTCCGCCCGTTTGGATCTCTGATAAAGACGCCGTTACAGACGAAGTTATGTGCCTCTTCGTCAGTTACGGCAATGATATCTCTTGGGTCGATAGGAAGAGAATTGATAACACGTCTTCCCGCGGCGTCATATGATCCCGGATAGTAGATGAGTACTTCTTCGGAATTATCGAAGGGAGGCACATAGAGACATGTTGTGTCAAAATCGTAAAAGTCGTCATTCACAAGGCGCATCGGTATGACTTGGTCAGGAAGAAGGCCATGGACTTCTCGTATGATATCTTTTGCTTCGTATTCAGTCCGGTTTTTCTGGCCGTAACCCATAAGGAGGATGATGGATTCCTTATTTTTTCCGACAGTAACAACATCGGCCTGTCCTCCGAACCCATGGCTGGGACTCGGCCAAGGAACAATCTCAAGCCCGAGTATTTTCTGCCTGTCTTTAAACCATTTTTCATGGCGGATGAGCTCCCGCGCACGCGCCTCGGCAACAGCGCCTTTGAAGTTCGCGCGGAGAAGTATTCCCCATCGGCACCATCCAGTATTTGCAGTAAAGCACATGTCTTGGCAATCAGGGTCTGGCTCAATGAACCAGGGGTCCGCTTCAAGAGTCGTATAGATCTGTACTGGCCTCACCCACTGTTTTTTGGAGAGATAGCGGTCAGGCTGATTCTCTTTTTTCATCCATTTGTTTATTTCCTTTTCGATGACAAAAAAATCCGGCGGGCACATAAGGATGCGCATGTTATGTCTCCGTGTTCGTTGTTTGAAAAACTTCCATAATGTCAAAATCACTCCTTTCCTTAAATTGTTCTTTAGACCTGCTCTCTGTCGGGTTGGGCGGGTGTGCCATCGTTGGTTTATTATGTAAATGAACTTTGTATGGCTGGGAAAAATGTACAATAAACAGCCGATAAAATCAAGTTTTTTTAAAGGTAAGAGAAGCCCGCTAGCTCTGCTAAAAGTCTAAAATCGGAGTTTGTTTCTCGACGCTATGAGCCATAATAAGACTTTGCTTTTTGTGTCCAATGCTTGTCAGGGTTTCGCCAATCTTCTCCTTGGGTTGACTTCTAACATCAAAAAGCGTATGCTTGGCAGACAAAAACACAGCAAAAACCTCATGGGAAGGCACATACTTACAAAATCAGTGCGCAAATTTTTGCGGAGGAAAAAAAGCGAGATACGCCGGCAGTTTTTTGATGCGGCAATGGCAGAAGAAAAAATACGGGAACTCGTCGAAATCATGGTAAAAGAACGCCGGCTAAAAGGCTCCGGAACCGCATAATTTGACAGGATACATTTATTATTGTTCTTATTGCAACTGCTCTTGCAATATTTTTTTAATATTGTACTAGTAGGAAGGATAGAACCTTGAGAAAAAACGGTATCAAGGCATGCGAAAGCTAGGGACCATCTTTTTTGCGGTTGCGATAGCATTTTTGGGCTATGGATGTTCAACAATGAAAGGCGTTGGGAATGGCGTTAGCAATGCTAACACAAATTATAACAAAACGTATGTAATGACGGGTCTTTTCGAGAACATGAACGAAGCTCGCGAGAAAGCGGCACAGATCAAGATCGGCGAAACGACATGCACTGACGGTCTGAAAGAAGCCGGGTTTGATCCTGCGGCAAAAAACGTCGTGAGGCTTCGGGGGTCTGAAGCGCCTGAATATATTTTTGGAACGAAAAACTACCAGGTAACCATTACCGATCCTGAAAAGATCAAAGAATACGCGAAAGAAATCAATAGCTACAATATTCTTCTCTATCCGACCCGGGCAATGAACGAAGAAAAGGAACTTTTTACCCTTAACAAACAGAACCTTCTTGTTACCGGAATGAATGCGCAGTACGTAATCGTCTGTAAAGAAAATCTCGTGTTTGCTCATGGAACTTCAGGCGAGGAAAACATGCACAAGCCAAGCGTGCAAAAACAATTTGGCGGAACCGTCGGCGCATGGCTTTTTGGGGCCCTTGGCGGCGGAATCAGCATTTTTACGAAACTCTTCGGACTATAATTTTTTAAACAGGCATGTGCCTGTTTTCTTTTTTTAAATAAGAAAAAACGCAGCTTGACATTATTATTGAAAAGATATATAATATAACTATTAAGGAAAGTGCTCTTTTAATTCGTTTCTTGGCTGAAATGGGGTTCTTACTTGATTCCCGACCCTCCTCGGCGAGTCACTCCGTATTCACGGAGGAGGGAACCCCTCTTCAGTCAAGAAACAACACACGAAAGGCTGCGAAGGGGGGCCGTATGGACAGAGAGAACTGGACATTCTTTGACTGGAGACCCGGAAACGAAACATGGAAGTTCTTTGAGTGGGACTTTTTCCCCTCCGTGCCGGCATCATGGATGGTGCAAGCGCGACGTTCGCAGAACAGGTTTTGGCCATCCGAGCTCGAAAAGTTCGAGGCGGCCTGCAGACGGCGGGAGGCAGAGGAAGGCCGGCGAGTCGCTCGCGGGCCATACCTCTAGTGCGTGCTTTGTCCCTAACCGCGGCCCGTAAAGCCGCAACGAAAGGGAGTGCAATGGAAACATGGAAGAGACGCATTACCCGCGCGGCAGAAGCGCGGCGAGTCGTGGTCGTCGACGCCGAAGGGAACGTTCTTTTGCCCGCCGAAGTGAAAGAGCGGGTTGAAGCGCCGGACTCTCTTCGCGGATAAGGAACGGGTCGTTACTGACCCTGCCTAGCCCGAACCCGAGCGCAGAACATTCGCGCTCGGGGCCATCTCAGATTTCATGATGGAATATACTTTTTGACCGTTTGACAGAACTTTAGCCAGAAGCGAGTATCGTCCGGTGGTTGTAACATTGTGGAGTCTGAGATGGTTCTAATAGATGTAGATGAACCATCAATTTATTCATAAGGGCGAAATCCCGCATTAATGCGGGATTTCGCCTTTCTCGGGTCCTGTAGAGGCTCTTTCCCTGCTTGTGACAAAGACATCGCCGAAGCGTGGTATTATTAAAAGATATATGATCCAAAAAATGAGCCTAAAACAAAATATCGCCGAAGGAATACCAGTTATAAAGCGACATCTTGTCCTGCACAAGCGCCGGGTCATTACTCTTCTCTTCCTTTCGGTATTTCTTGCGGCGTCAGACGCCGCTATCCCGTATTTTGCCGGGCGGCTTTTTGATGCCATAAATCATAATGACCTAGTAACTCTTTTTGGAAACACATTCCCGAAAGCGTTTGCAATTCTTGCGGTATGGTTCGTCATCCGTTCTCTCGGCGACATTTCTGGCTGGCAGAAAAGTATTCAGCAGGAGCGCCTCTCGGCAGACCTTGACGCGGAATACCTTGTCTATGCGTTCAGCTCGATACTATTTCTTCCGGTTTCGTTTCATAAAAAAAGCAGGGTAGGCGAAATTTCGGAACGCATCCAGCGCGGAGCAACGTGGCTTGAGCAGATTATCAACCGGGTGCTCATAGAACTTCTTCCGGATTTTTTAAGCATCATCATAGCGCTCGTCATAACGTTTTTCATTCAGCCCCGCTTAACGCTCATTCTTTTTGTCGCAATAATCATTTATGCCTTCCTGCTTGTGCGGACAGCCCCGGGGCTTGGTGACCTTGCGAATAAAATGAGGCATGCGTATGGCAAAGCCTACGGAAAGGCGTCCGAAGACCTCGTGAATATTCAGGCGATAAAGCAGGCAGGCGCCGAGCGGCACGAAAAATATCAGCTCTACAGATTCTTCCAGTTAAAAGCAGCGCGCCTCTGGGGGCACTACATGCAAATATGGCAGTCATTAAGTTTTTACCAGCGCCTCATCATAACGCTGACCCAGCTTGGAATTTTTGTTGTCTCCATTCATTTTATCCGGGAGGGGAGCATGACAATGGGGCAGCTTGTCGCGTTCAACGGATATGCCGCCATGATGTTCGGCCCGTTCGTCGTTCTCGGAAGAAATTGGGACGTCATACAGCATGGAGTTGTCGCGATAATGAGGGCAGAAAAAATAATCCAGCTTCCAAAAGAAGTGTATGAGCCGGAAAATGCGATTATGCTCGGGGAAGTGAAGGGCGAGGTGCGGTTTGACAATGTTTCGTTTTCCTACGGTGCGCGCCAAAAGAAAGTGCTTGAAAATATTTCGTTTGAGGTTCGTCCCGGAGAGGTTGTTGCCCTTGTTGGAGAGTCGGGCGTCGGGAAAAGTACGCTCGTTGACCTTGTTTCCCACTACTATCGCCCGACCGGGGGACATATTTATATCGACGGGCATGACGTTTCGCGCCTTGACCTTTACATGCTTCGTTCGCACATAGCCGTCGTTCCCCAAGAACCGCTTTTATTCAACGACACCGTGAAAAATAACATCCGATATGGCAATTTTTCCGCGTCCGACGAAGAGGTTGAACAGGCAGCCAAACTCGCCTATGCCAAAGACTTTATCGCGAATTTTCCGCAAAAATATAATCAGCTTGTGGGAGAGCGCGGCATTAAGCTCTCTGTCGGGCAAAAACAGCGCATCGCGATTGCGCGTGCCATTTTACGGAGCCCCAGCATTCTCATTTTAGACGAGCCAACATCCGCTCTTGACGCAAAATCGGAAGACTTTATTCAAAAGTCTCTTGAGTTCCTGATGGAAAAGCGGACAACGTTCATTATTGCCCACCGGTTGTCAACCGTCCGAAAAGCGGATATGATTTTGGTGCTGGAGAAAGGACGCATTATTGAGAAAGGAACGCACGAAGATCTCCTGCGGATTCCGAAAGGTGTTTATCGGAGGCTCTATGAATTCCAAATAGGATTAACATAAAAAATATGAGCATAGAACAAAATTTTGAGGGTGAAAAACCCAATATGGCGCGAGCGCCAAAAAGAGAGCGTCCGGCACCTGAACTTAAAAACCCAGAGTCGGATGAAGAGCGCATACGCTACATCAAGGCGAAGGTTATGCGGCTTATTGCCGGCAAGGGAGCCTTTAAGGAAGGGATTAATCCTTCGGAAAAATACAGCATGATGCGTGAAGGTGTCGAAGAAGTTCGCGCAGAGCTTGAAAAAGACCCGCGGCTCAAAAGCCACATCCAGGAGGTTGAGGTTTTGCTGGGTGCTGTGCGATATATCGCAACAATGCCTCAAATCATAAAATACAAACGCGAATTGAAAGCAGGAAACTCCGCTATCACGCCGGAGATTGTCGAAGAGCAGAAAAAACTCCGTGAAGACCTCATTGAATGGACGGATTTTATCAAGTGGTATGTTCTCCAAAACGAGGGGAACCCGGAATATGTTCACACGCTTGTCTCCGCGTTGCGCGAGGCATGGGGGAACGCGGGTTTTTCAGAAGATCGGGAGGGGCTTGAGCGCGGAATATTTCAGGAGCTTGCGTCTTATAAAATTTTAAAAACATATTTAAAGAGCGTTCGCCCCGGCTCTCCTAGGGAAGACGCAAGGCATGCGATAGATTTTTGGGGAGAGACCGAAGACGGGAAGGCTCTTGTATTTCAGACAAAGTCGTCGAGCCTTTTTCGCCAAGCGGGTGTTTTTGGGAGAGAAGATATCGCCCGTTTGAAAGAGGAGGTGGCTTTGCGAAGTGCGGGCGGAGAGGACGAGACAAGAGAAGTTTTTCGGGATGAAAGCGGGAACATAAGAGAAACAGAGCTTGAACGAATTACCTCTTTGGAGGAAGACATGGAGAATGCCAAAACATACGCGGAGGCTAAGGGGGCAAAAAACGTTGAAGCATATTTGATGGTTGTTCCGGGATCCAGTTTTAAGATGGACCAGGGCAAATTCAAACTTTCGCCTCCGAAGAACGTCATACGGGGCCTTATGGGCATTGCCGGGGGCGAGAAGAAGCTTGTTATGTAAGAATGTTACGCGCGGTTACGTCTTCTTGCGGTTCCTGCCGGAGGCGGCCTAGTCCGCGCCGGTATTGCCGAGAAACCCATATTTGGCGGAGGATAGGTATAAAATCGTTATGTCCTCGTGGTTGAATGGATACAATATTTCCCTCTACATACCGTACTATTCATGTCCCCATAGTTTAACGGATAGAACGTAGCCCTCCGAAGGCTAAAATAGGGGTTCAATTCCTCTTGGGGACACTATTTAAAATTATGTCGGGGCAGGAGGAGATTCTCCCAACGCAGTATATAATTAAATTATCGTAGTCAGGACCCCGGCCGGAGTGCCGGGGCTGTCGAGGACACTAGTTTTATAAAAAAATTATGGAAAAAATTACTGCTTCAAAAAAAGAGAATATCGAAAAAGAGTCCGGCGTTGAATTAAGCATCCTTGAACCCGACGAAAGCAAGGGATGGAGGGTTGTTTTTAAAAGCAGGACGAGAGAAGAAACAGCCCAATATAACTACGTTATGCGTGAAACACTGAAGAATGAGAATTTGAATCCGTTTCATCAGCTCATGGCTGATATGAACAACGACCCGGATGTGCCTGGAACCCATTGGTGGGAGTGCTTATTTGTGAAAGCAAAAAGAGTGAAGAAAAACCCGGTTCCTGAACTAGGGCCGGATGACAGCTTTGATAAGCTCTACGAAGAAATTCCGATAACGAAAGAGTATATGGAAGGACTGCTTGTGAAGATAAAAGAGGAGGCGGAGAAAAATTTGCGAAGAAAATAAAACGCCTCGTTATACGCGAGGCGTTTTTATTTCCAAAAAATTTACGCAAGTGGAAGTGAAATGATAAATATTGTGCCTCTTCCGGGTTGTGAGAAAAAGTTTATTTCCCCGCCATGGCGCTCAATAATGTTTCGTGCGGTGTAAAGCCCGATGCCGGAGCCGTCCGGCTGTACCAAGAGGGCGTTTTTTCCGCGGAAGAATCTCGTAAAAATAAGCGCAGATTCTTCTTTTGTAATTCCAATGCCGGAATCTTCAACGCGGATATTTGCGCGGTTTCCCTCGGTCCGGAGAGAAACAACGACGGTTCCGTTCGGCGAGTAGCGAATGGCGTTATCGATGACAATCTTGATTGCCGACTTTAGTTTTTCCCTGTCGCCAAACCCCAGCAATTCGCGGTCGGAGCGATTGAATGTGAGCGCCACATTTTTTTCCCTGACGAGTGATTGCGCTCCGGTAATGGCCTCCTCAATGAGCGACGTAAAATTCAACGGTTCTTTTTTAAGGGGAGCCTGTCCTTGGTTTTCAAGTTCTTGCGCCTTAAACATGTCATCTACGACCTTCGTAAGCCGGCTGATGTTATCAAGCCCGTTTTTTATTGTTTCCCGTGTTTCGTCTGTCAGCTCTGGCGCCTGCTGGGCTCCGTCAAGTGCCCAGCGGATGGCTGAAAGCGGAGTGCGTAGCTGATGAGAGGTTACCGTAATGAAGTCGGATTTTTCACGGTCTATTTTTAAAAGTTGGCCATATTGCCTCCGGACTGCCTCATTCTCCTCTTGCGCGTTGAGCGTATCTTTTATGACGCGAAATACGGTATACGCGTATATCGCGATCAACAAAAGACCAAGTCCAAGAATAGCGGGCCGCCCGGCATAAAAAACTACTCCGACTGCAAACGCAATGCCTCCCATGAGAGTTGCCGTCGTTTCAAGTTCGAACGACGACGAAAGTTTAACCGACTTCGGCGCCATGAGAAAATAAAAGAAGATGAGAATGATAAAAAGAACTATAATACCGCCAGCCACGAATATCCAGGGATATACAACGCTTGGAAGTTTTTCAATAGGTGCCGTAAGAAGAACAAGCGCGCCCATGAGCGCGAAAAAAAGAATGAACCGGAAAACAGAAAAAGCCCTCTTTAGCGGAGAGGAGGAAGGAGGAAACTCTTGGGACGGCGATAATCCTTTTTTCTCTTGAGGCAGCGCCATAGGCCAAAACACATGTCGTATGTATGTATCATAGTTCATTTGTGGACTCATTAAAAGACAGTCTTGTGGGCGGACGTATTGAAATTCTCGAATTGGAGAAGCCGCAATAGGATATTGAAAACAGGGGTCTGTGGATAACTTCTGTTCCCTTTTTTATATTTATGCTATAATACATTTATACGCAATGCGTTTTTACCGTTTCAACAGCCTTTTGGCTCGCGAAACATCTTTAGTTCTTTGAGTTACAATCTATCAGCACTTATTTTACATGGGACTCTCACGAGTCCCATTCTTTTTGCCAAATTTTAATCCTAGTTCTGGACTTACTCCACTATTAGCGGTGAAAAAACAAAAACCATTCACCAGAGGAAGAACTTATCATGGCGCAAAAGTTGAAAAATAATCGGGAAAAATGGCGGCTTTATAAAAAACAAACAGGAATTTTAATACTGGCAGACAGCCTGTCGGGAGTATATAATGAGACTATGGCACAAAAACCTACAATTTCTTTTTACGGCGGGGCTCAGGAAGTAACCGGCTCCTGTTATTTGCTTGAGGCTGAAAGCAAAAAAATACTCGTTGACTGCGGGCTTTTTCAGGGCTACAAATTTGCCGATGAAAAAAACAAAAAACCGTTCCCGTTCAAAGCGTCCGAAGTTGACGCGCTTGTCGTAACCCATGCCCACATTGACCATGTCGGGCGCATTCCGAAGCTCTACAAAGAAGGATTCCGAGGCATCATTTACGCAACTGCTCCAACGCGGGACCTCGCCGCTCTTATGCTTGAAGATGCTCATGGCATCATGGAGCACGACTGCCGCGAGTGCAGTGAAGAAGATTTTCTTTATACGTTGAACGACCTTGAAGGCGCCTTGAAGCTTTTTCACCCGCTCGAATACCACCAAAAAGAGCGCATCGGGAACGTCGAGTTCCAGTTTTTGAATGCGGGACATATCTTAGGCTCAAGTTTTGTTAAATTTTCCGTTGAGGGGAAAAGCATTGTTTTTACGGGAGATGTCGGAGCAGGGTCAAGCGTTCTCCTTCCTTCGCATGACGAGCTTCGCGATGTGAATATTCTTATCATTGAGTCCGCTTACGGCAACCGCATTCATAAGCATGTCGGGGACAAGTCTCTGCTTCTTGAGCGGGCAATTGAGGACATTACCCAAAAAAAGGGAACGCTCATGATACCGGTGTTCTCAACCGAACGGACGCAGGATATTTTGTATGAGATCAACGAAATGCTTGAACATCGCCGCATTCCAGACGTTCCTGTGTTTCTTGATTCTCCGCTTGCGATAAAAACAACGGAGGTCTTCAAGCGCTATCCGCATCTCTATAGTGAAGACATTCAAAAAAAGTTCCAAGAACACCGCCATCTTTTCGATTTCAAGCATCTGAAAACCACGCAAACAGTAGAGGAGTCAAAAAGCATCAACGATGTAAAGCCCCCGAAAGTTATCTTGGCCGGCTCCGGCATGATGACGGGTGGCAGAATTTTGCACCACGCGGAGCGCTATCTTTCCGACCCTGGGAGCATTCTGCTTATTGTCGGATGGCAGTCGCCCGGTTCTATCGGGAGGCGTCTCATTGATAAGGCAACGGAAGTAAAAATTCACGGCCGCATTATTCCCGTTGCAGCGGAAATACGGTCCATCGACGGCTTTTCCGCGCATGCCGACGAAGAAGAGCTCAAAGACGTTATTGCCAGAACAAAAGACTTGCTTGAGCACGTTTTTGTCGTTCAGGGGGAACAGGCAGCTGCTCTGAACCTTGTGCAGGTAGTAAAGGATCATTATGGAATTTCTGCCGATGCCCCGACATTTGGTGAGAAGTTTGAAATATAATCTTCGGTTTTTCGAAATACCCGCAGTGGTATATAATAAGAAGACGTTCCGCGTGAAGCGAAATGGGACAAACCATATGTCACAATCTCCACACATGCATCTAAAACTTAAGCTTGCCGTATCGGGCGCTGCGGAAACGGGGCACTGTGCGCCGAATGCTCTGGAACTTACGAAAGAACTCGGGCGCCAGATCGTCAAGCACAATGCTGTTTTAGTTACCGGGGCAACGACCGGAGCCCCGCTTTGGGCTGCCATTGGGGCAAAAGAGGCGAACGGGTTTGTCATCGGGCTCTCGCCTGCGGCAACGGAAACTGAACACGTAAAAACATATGGTCTTCCGCTCGACTATCACGACATGATCGTCTATACCGGCTTTGGGTATTCAGGAAGGAACCTTTTGCTGACTCGAGCCGCCGATGCCGTGTTTGTTACGTGCGGGCGCATTGGGACGCTGAACGAATTTACCGTTGCGTTCGAGGACAACAAGGCTATCGGGGTGCTTATCGGAACGGGGGGCATGGCTGACGAACTGCAGACAATCGTCGAAAAAGCAAAACGCGGCATGGGCAAAGTGGTGTATGATCCGGACCCGAAAACGCTTGTTGAAAAAGTTCTTGAGCTCGTGAAAAAAGAAAAAGTTGTTCAAATATAATCCATAACTACAGCGCATGAACATTGATGCCCTTACTATTTTTTACCAGCTGATACTTGCGACTTTCCTTGGAGCTCTTGTCGGCTTTGAGCGCGAAGTTCACGGCAAAGCCGCAGGCCTTCGGACGTACTCGCTTGTAGCGCTCGGCTCCTGCCTTTTTACTATTGTCTCGGCCGCGGGGTTTCTTGGCGTGAGTGGAGCATACGATCCTTCGCGCGTTGCATCCCAGATTGTTGTTGGCATCGGCTTTATCGGAGGAGGAATAATCTTTTTGCGCGGGGACGATGTGCAGGGACTTACAACAGCAGCAGGCATCTGGCTTTCGGCTGCCGTCGGCATGGCGGTTGGAGTGCAAATGTATTGGGTAGCTCTCTTTGCGTCTTTCCTCTCCCTTTTTATTTTGTGGGGGCTGAAGTTTGCAGAGCGCCCTTTTCATAAAGGAGAAAAGGACAAAAACGATTCATAACTGCCATGAAGGCGAACCTTGTAAAATTCATTCAGGGCATATTTCTTATCAGCGGCACTATTATCGGCGTTGGAATGTTTGGAATTCCTTTCGTCATCGCACGGTCCGGCCTTTTGCTCGGGCTTTTTGAATTAGCACTCCTTACCGCCGTCATGGCCGTTGTTCACCTGATGTACGGAGAAATAATTCTCCGGACGCCGACCGTTCACCGTCTCCCGGGATATGTTGAACTCTACCTCGGGAGGCATGCAAAAATATTTTCTCTTTTTTCTTATTTTCTTGGTCTTTCGGGAGCGCTTCTTGCATATACCGTCATCGGCGGGAAACTCACAGGAGACCTTTTTCATCTTTCTCCCGTGATGGGTCCGTTCTTTTTTTGGGCGGCGGGGAGTGCTTTTATACTTTTCAACATCAGGCAAAGCGGCGTCGTTGATACGCTGCTGAACGCGGCCCTCATCGGCTTCATGTTCTTTTTCATATTCGGTTCGCTTCCGTTCGTTCAGCCGGACAACTTTTCTTTTGGAGAGAGTGACGCCGGAAGTCTTTTTGAAAATGCCCTGCTTCCATACGGCGTTATTTTATTTGCCATTGCGGGGCTTGTTGTTGTTCCCGAAGTGCGCGCTCTTTTTGGAATAGAGAAAACCGGACTCCTTAAGCGGACCCTTATTTGGGGGACAGTTTTGCCCGGGGTTTTGTACGGATTTTTCGCTCTTGTCGTCATCGGCATAAGCGGAGAAAAAACAACTCCGGATGCTCTTATCGGGCTAAAGGACGTTCTCCCCGCTTCATTCGTGGCGCTGGGAGAAATAATCGCAATACTCGCGGCGTTCACTTCCTACATCATCATCGGGCTAACGCTCAAAGAAACGTATTTTTTCGATATGAAAATATCCCACAAGATCGCGTGGCTCCTTACCTGCTTCATACCGTTTGCGCTTTTTCTTCTGGGAATGCAAAACTTCATTCTTATCATCGGATTTCTCGGAGCTATCGGCGTCGGGATCGATGCTCTTCTCACTATCGCGGTTTTTGCAAGAGCGCAAAAAGCCGGGGCTCGGTCGTCAGAATATTATCTGGCTCTTCCCAGCAGTGTGCTTTGGGGGATCGCGGGCATGTTCCTTCTCGGCATGGTTTATGAAATAGCGATGTTTTTTTAACTCGTACGCGTCTCTAGTATGGTTGCGCGGAAAAATTATTTCGTTTTTCCGTTTTTTTATCTCCGTCGGAAGGTCGCGGGAGGAGGCGCATATGAGGAGGAAAAATGTATCCACCCATCATGAAAATTGATCTGAAAGAAAAAATACTTTGGCACGCCGAATCCGTGGATTTCGTGCTGAAAAAGCTAAAGACCGGAGAGAGGGGCCTTGAGCCGGAAGAAGCCGCGCGAAGGCTTTTGGAATTCGGGAAAAACTCTTTTGGCTATGGAACAGAGCGAACGCTCTTCAGGATATTTCTCGGACAATTTAAAAATCCTTTTGTGGCAATACTTGTCGCGGCCGGCGTGATATCTTTTTTCCTCAGCGATGTGTCTGACGCGGCTATTATCATGTTTGCCATTCTTATTAACGTCGTGCTTGGGTGTTACCAGGAAGGGAAGGCCGAGAAAGCGTTTCACTCGTTACGCATGGCTCTCGAAGAATTTGCATACTGCATTCGCGGAGGGAAGGAGCTCTGCATTCGGAGAGAAAATGTTGTGCCGGGTGATATCATTGTATTCCGTCCTGGGGAAAAAGTTCCTGCCGATGTTCGCATTATTGAGTCACGAGACCTCATACTCGACGAATCAGTTCTGACAGGTGAAGCGCTTGGAGCTTCAAAAAAACCTGGTGAACTTCCGGAAACTGCTAGTGTTTTTATGAGGACAAACATGGCGTTCGCAGGAACAGTTGTTTTTTCCGGGCGAGGTACGGGAGTTGCGGTGGAAACCGGTAGCTGCACGGAGTTTGGGCGCATTACATCCCTTGTTTCCGCTAAAACAGAAGAGCCAACCCCAATTCAAAACGAGCTAAAAAAAATATCTTTTGTTCTTACCGCCGTAACGCTCGGTATTGTTTCGGTCGTCTTTCTTTTTGGTACCTTTTTCCATGAACTTCCGCTGTTTCAAATGTTTCTTGTATCCGTCGCGCTTGCCGTATCCGCAATTCCAGAGGGACTTGCGATATCGGTAACAATCGTGCTTGCCGTCGGCATGCAGCGCATTTTTAGGAAAAAAGCCCTTGTGAGGAATCTCTTTGCGGCCCAGACCCTCGGGTCCGTTTCTCTTATCGCAACGGACAAAACCGGAACCCTCACAAAAGGCGAAATGCGGGTTTCCAGCCTTCTGACAGGAGTTGGAGAGCTTCTGCATGAAGGGAAACGCTACGACAAATCATTTCTTGGGGAAAAGGAAAATTCCCACAATCTTCTTTTGAAAATAGCGCTTCTTTTGTCCGAAGCGGAGATTGAAAATCCAGAGGCCGCACTTGAAGAACTTGTTATTCATGGGAACCCGACGGAACGAGCGTTGGTGCTCGCGGCCTATGAGGCGGGGTTTCGGCGCGAAACAATCGTTAAAGAATATCCAAGGCGTGATTTTTTACCGTTCGATTCCGGCCATAAGTTCTCGCTTGCCATTCATTCAGATGAAGAAGAGAAGAAAAATCTTCTTTTTGCGCTCGGGGCCCCCGAGATTGTTATGAAGGGTACTGCCTCGATCATGCTTGACGGTAAAACCGAGCGGTTTACCGAAATACGCCGGAAAGAACTTGTTGAAGAAGTGAACAGTCTTGCCGGAAGGGGGCTTCGTGTCATCGCGGCGGCGTATAGGCCTGTTGAAGAAGGTCTAATAGGAAGTGAGCCGATAGCGTCGTTCCAAGATCTTATTTTTGTCGGGCTTATTATCATCCACGATCCGCTTCGCGCGGACGCAAAAGAGGCAGTGCAGGTTGCGTATGGTGCGGGAGTTCGCCCGGTTCTTATCACGGGAGACCATCGCCTGACCGCTGAAGCTATCGCGAGAGAAGTGGGAATTATACGAGACGGGGCCGAAGGGCGCGTTGCCGACGGGATTGAGCTGGACCTTGTAACTGAAAAAGATTTTGAAAGAGAAGTGAGCGACATTGACGTCTATGCCCGCGTGACGCCCGAGCAAAAACTCCGCATCATTGAGGCGTGGAAAAAGAAAGGGGCAGTCGTTGCGATGACAGGAGACGGGGTGAATGATGCGCCAGCGCTTAAGCACGCCGATATCGGGATAGCGCTCGGTTCAGGAACGGATCTCGCTAAAGAAGCAGCCGACATTGTGCTTTTGGATAACAGTTTCGCCGGTGTTGTTGCCGCTATTCGTGAAGGCCGGGTTATTTTTGAAAATATAAGAAAAATTCTCATTTTTCTGTTTTCGGGCGCATTTGCCGAGGTTATCCTAGTTGGAACCTCCGTTTTTTTTGGGTTGCCTCTACCACTCCTGCCGGGGCAGATTCTCTGGATCAATCTTATCGGAGACAGTCTTCCAAATATCGCTATGGTGTTTGAGGGGGGAGATGGGGCCATTGCAACCGAGCGCCCAGAGGCATTCCGGGCCCTTTTTACGAGAAAAATGTTTTTTTTCACAGCACTTTTTGTTGTTGTTCGCATGGCATTCGTAATTTCCGTGTTTTTCTACTTGCTATACGCCGGTTCGTCCATCGGATATATTCGCACAATGATGTTTGTTTTTCTTGGGATTGATGCGCAATTCTATATTTTCGGTATGAGAAATTTCCATAAGCCTTTTTGGATTGTCTCGCTTGAGGATAATCCGTATCTTTTACCGTCTGCTATCATCGGGACTGTTTTCATGGTTTGTGCTGTATACCTTCCGATTCTTTCAAAGACCCTCGATACGGTGAGCCTTGGGATTGCGGACTGGGGGCTTGTCGCTCTCTATGGAGCGAGCGCCCTTTTTGTTCTCGAAATCCTCAAATTCTCATTTTTTAAACGGAGGGCATAGTGATTAAAAACCGGCCGCTTAACACACGTATGCACATGGAAGGAAAAAAGAAAGAACTATTGAAAAAAATCCTCGGCCTTGTTTGCATTGCTGTCGGCATCGTTGCCCTGGCCTTGCCGCTTATACCCGGCATTTTTCTGATTTTTGCCGGTCTCTATCTTTTTGGCGGAGAAAACTATGCTTCAGAATTGATAAAAAAATTTTTGAGAAAAAAAGAAGGCGAGAAATGAGTGAGACGGCAGAGAGCTTCCAAAACTCTTGACATTCTGTTTTTTATTGATAGAGTGAGGTTCGGAACCTTGTACAAAACGAGGACTTGTAAAATGAAGCGGTTGGCCATGTGGAATACTGCCGGAGCGGTTATCTTTCTGCTTCTTGGGGTCGTGCTTGTAGTTTTGCTCTGGGAAAACATCGGGGACATTGCCGAGTATTTTCCGCTTGGAGGACTTATAGCGTTATCGTTTGTTTTTGTCGGTGCTGAACGATGGCTTGGAGAAAAGGCCTGGGGGGTCATGGCGGTATCGCTTCTCTGGGTACTCTTTTGGGCATTTGGGAGCGTTTTTATGTTCGAAATTGCTTCGGTTATCGGGCTTGTTAGCCGCGGGGCAGAAACGACAACGCTTATTACCAGCTATCTTCTCGGCTCGTTTTTCTTTGTGCTTCTTATGTTCTCCAATCTGTTTCGCTTTTTTAATAAACTTTTTTCACTTCCGAGGTTCGGGAGTAATTCGTAGTTCTATAAGCCGTTTTGCCTTAGGCATTACGGCTTTTTTATTCTCCACCGCAGAAAACCACGGGCGTAAGCCCGGAGAGTATTATTTGCATCTTCTCTCCGCCGTATTGCAAATCCGCGGAAAACCTGCTATACTCAAGAGTAATAGCGATTTTTAGTGATTTTCTCTTACCATACGCCCGTTTTTCTTCAAAATAAACGCCGTTTGTCTTGTCTTTAGATGGGCTTAACGCATTATGTATAGCCAATCGTCGCGCGTTCTTCGTACGGGTATCATCGCGGTTGCCGTTTTTTCAATGCTTTTGGTTCTTGCATCCCGCCTTCTTTGAACGGAGCCGAGGTGCCGTGATATCAACGCATGTAAGGATAGCCGTTTTGCGTAGATCAGCAAATATGATATCATTAACAAGTATTTATAACTAATTAATAATTTTTTATCACTATGTTCAAATTTTCCCGATTTAGCAGGTTTTTAATAGCGGTCGCCCTTTTTTCCGTTGGAGTATTTGCGGTAGGCGCATACGCGACGCATTCGTGGGGTAATTATCACTGGGCTCGTACGGCAAATCCGCTCGTGTTAAAGCTCGGCGACAATGTGTCATCGTCATGGGACGCATATTTAGCCGCCGCATCAAGCGACTGGAACGCGTCTTCGGTGTTAAGCACAACGGTCGTTCCAGGCCGGGCGAATCCAAAAAATTGTCGGGCTACCAGCGGCCGGGTGGAAGTATGCAATAGCAAATACGGCAACAACGGATGGCTTGGTATTGCCTCAATATGGGCTACGGGTGATCACATCACGAAGGGTACGGTAAAATTAAATGATACATATTTTAACACCGCTAAATACAACACTCCAGCATGGAGGCAATTCGTTGCATGCCAAGAGGTCGGACACACATTCGGGCTTGACCATCAGGATGAAGTTTTTACAAACACGAACCTTGGAACATGCATGGATTACACGAATGACCCGGCCGGCACCCTCTACGGGCAGTTGAACAATGTGCATCCGAACGCGCACGACTATGAGGAGCTCGGAATTATCTATGCGCACCTTGATACGTTCACAAGCGCGTTCAACAAAACAGCTTCGGCGCAAGCGAGAGATGTTGATGAGTCGAATCCTTCGGAGTGGGGCAAGGTTGTGCGAAAGTCCCACGACGGACGCGCTTCTCTTTATGAGCGCAACTTGGGCAACGGCAACAAGCTCTTCACATTCGTTATCTGGGCGGACTAATTGGCTAGCATCCAAAATGAAAAGACGGCTTGATAAAAAGCCGTCTTTTCTTATTTTCTCTTCATCTCGCCTCCACGCATTTGGGGCAGGGAGGTTTTGTTTATGGGCTTATTTTGGGCTATAATAGGGCCATGAAATCAATATTTAGCTTGGAATTCCCGAAATTGAACCAGGTTGTTCTTATTATTATTTTTGCCGACTTCATGATAACAACGGCGGCCGGCCTTGTTATTCCCGTCATGGCTCTTTTTTTCGTTGAAGATATTCCGGGCGCGACCGCTTCCACCGTCGGTTTTGCGATTGCTCTGTATTGGATCATAAAGTCAATTTTACAAATTCCCATCGCTCGCTGGCTTGATAGGAATTACGGAGAGATGGACGACTACTACGCGATGCTCCTCGGTATTTTTATTGTAACGGTCGGAGCGTTCTTGTATTATTTTGCGCGGGAGGTGTGGCATATTTACGCGCTTCAGGTTCTGATAGCGGTCGGCGACTCGTTTGCAACTCCGCCGTTCTATGCCATCTTCACCCGCCACATCGACAAAAACAACGAAGGGTTCGAATGGGCGCTCCGCTCAAGTTTTTCTTTCGGTATGGGGTCTGCCATCGGCGGAGTGCTTTCCGCAATACTCGTCGGGGTCATCGGGGTGAGGTCTCTTTTTCTTGTTAACGGCTTTCTTATGCTCCTTGGTTTTATTATTATGCTTTTTTTGAAGCCGTATATTCTGCCGAAAGTTCAGAGTGTCGGGCAGGGGATTATTATGGAGCAGAAGCGTCTTTGAGTTTTTTGTAAGAAACATCTTCTGCCCCGTTTTGTTCTCGATTTCTTGCCGTTTCTTTAGATGGCCGAGCAAGTTAAAAGCGGTTAAATTATTTTTATGGAAAATCAGCAGTTACTTGATTACGTCAAGCAGCAGTTACAACAAGGCGCGGACAGGGAGACAATAAAAACTTTCCTCACGGCTCAAGGAGAGCAAGAACAAGCCATCAATGAAGCTTTTCAGGCGGCAACACCCGTCTTTGTAGCTTTTCTAAAAAAGAAAAAGTGGAAGAAAATAGTTCTAATCATTGCCGGAGTTATTATTCTTTTGGTTACCACTGTCATCTTCCTCCCCGGCGTTCTCGGCCTTTTTGCAAAAGATGTTCCTCCTATAAATGACTCCGACATTCTTCTAAAAAAAATCAGCGTTCCTAACAGTGAGAATGCATACTTTGATTTGACCAAATTGAATAACAACCTTTACGAGCCCGAAGGAAAATCAGAACTTGTCGTAAATATGGCCGCGGGCAAGTCGTGGGACGAGGCTGTTGCAGAAGAAATTGTAACTCGAAATTCTGAATTTTTTGAATATTTTGCAGAAGCGGCCAGAAAATCAAAGTTTCAGGATCCGGTCTCGGCTGATCCAGCGAAGATGACACCAAATGCGGTTTTGCCCTCGTTGAACTCGTGGCGCAGAATGGCTCGTTTGAGTGCTATACGTGCCATGTTTTTGGCTAAACAAGGAAAAGACAAAGAAGCGATTGAAGAAGCACTAAATTCAGTGAAAATTGGCCAAAAAATTCAAGAGTCCCAGGTTTTACTCATTGAATACGTTGTAGCGATTTTGATGAAGGGCACCGGACTAGAAGCCATACAAAGAATAGTTACATCGTCGAAATTAAACGGTTCGAAATTGGCCAGCTATGCTCAAGAGTTAAATGCCTTTTATAAAAACGAGGACGGCTTAATAAATTCTTTCAAAGCAGAATACCTTTTTCAGTCTTGGGCAGTAGACTTTCTTGCAAGCGGAAATAAAGAAGCGCTACAAGAGATTGTCGGTGAAAAAGAAAGCGAGAATCCTGAAATTGCAGGAAAGGTAAAAAATAGCTACTACTTTCAGCCAAACAAAACGAAACTAACCTTCGCAGAATACGCTCGCCAAAACATTAAAATAGCGAACCAGCCCTGCGGAGAGATTAAAGTAGCTGAAGTCCCGCGGCTCGCTCCAACCAGCCCCGCAAAGCTCTACGCAGAGGAAAATGCGATTGGCAAGGTTTTGCATGATGTTATTGCCGCAAGTCCAGCAACTATAAGTACGAAAAAATGCGAAGAAGATTTACTAGTTGCGGCGACACAAGCCATCGTGGCTATCAAGGCATACAAAAACGATAATGGAAATTATCCAACTTCTCTCAACGACTTAGTGCCGCGCTATCTTTCCTCTGTCCCAACCGACTTCTTTGACGGTAGACCGTTAAAGTATTCTTCTGTGAAGAAAATTGTTTATTCTGTGGGTCAGGGCTTACAGGATTTAGGCGGGAGTACGGGAAGCGATTGGCATAAGATGCCAAACCCCACATTCAAAATTGATTTTTGAGGGCGTCGGGCAGGGGATTATTATGGAGCAGAAGCGTCTTTGAGTTTTTGAATTACAAATTAAAATTCCCGGCGTTTGAGCGTCGGGTTTTTTGATTCCGTTTTGCAATTACCTTGGCACCAAAGTTTGGAATGGTCGGGTTTTCCAATTGCCTCGTACCAATTTTGCGTATATTCCATTACGAAGTGCTTCGTTATAATAATTCGTTGTACCGAGCACATAACTTATTGTGTTCTCGGTTAATTGTTTGCGGCCAGTCGTTCCCGCCCTTCAGGCGGGGATTCTGGGCAAACAATTAAAAAAGCGGAGAGGTGAGCGTGACCTATCCGCCGTGCTATCGCACTTCCATGCTGTTCATCGTCTGGTCGGTTTTCCCCGGCTTCAGACGGCGCTCAATGGCCCGCCCCTTGGTCGGCCTTCTCGGATGGTGCGGACATCCGTGCCTAGCTCATCCGTATTGGCTCCGAGTCGAGCACTTCGGGCCTCACCGCTGTTATTTTGCCTCTCCGGCTTCCGCGGAACGAAGACGGAGATTTTGGCGGACCGGGGCCCCGCCTGGAGCAGATGGGGAGGTGTTTCGGTTCCGCACGGCGGAACCCTACTCGCCTCGGCATCTTTCCGGTCCATGAACCTCATCGCGGTTTCCCGCGTTGTTGTTTTCTCCCGATGCGGATTTATACCCTCTTGGCGACTCCAGGACGCTTGGGCCTGGCTGTTCCGCCGGCAAGTTGGGCACTATGCGAACACCCGGAGGACTGGCCTCCGGCGCGCCGCATCGGGATTTCCTGTCTGCTCCGATGTCCATCGGAGCAGGTTGGTTTCTGTCCGTCCCGACGGGTATCGGGACGGGTTGGTGTTTCCCCCCCGAGAGGGGAATCCCGGCAAGCACGCGTTCCGCACCGCCGTTTGTGCGCCGCTTTAAGGCAAGTGGCCAGCCTCGAGACACCCCGTTTCTGGCAGGATTCTCTCGTCCCTTATGCCTGGTTGGGCAGTTTGGGATCCCCCAGCAACCGAGTTTACAGCCCGGTGCCGAGTGTTGTTCCTCGCGGAAGCCTCGCAGTTCTCCTCTTCGGAGAGCGAGAGCGGTCAGCATAAGCTCTGGTGCGGTGGGGAGCCGTGGTGTCCCGCCGAAGCGAGGCATTGTCCCCGTGGCCCACCGCAACAGAACAGTCGCCTACACAGAGCGAGTGTCTGCCCCTTTCGGTTGGCTCCCGCGAGGAAGTTTTGCGAGACGCAGTGAAGGAATCGGACTTCTCCCGCCGCACGTGCACGAAGCACGGACCGTGGGTTCCTATCCTCCCGCCATGCGGCTTGCCATCCAGCAACCGCGTCTCAAGAACTCGCCTTGTCCGTTCCGCTTTCGGCGGAATTAGGGCTTTGACGGCGAAAAAAATAAACGAAATTTTCATTCACTCACTTTTTTCGCTGTCCGGCTAAGCTGGGCTAATCGAGCTAAGCTCGACTGTCAGATTTTTAAAAAGTTTTGGTTCGGGAGAGTGGTTAGCTCTCCCGAACCGATGATGCTGGAGCGGGGCGCTTGGGGCCCCTTTTACGGTGGCCGTGCGCAGAGGAGATCACGCTCCCGCGTTACCGCGCTTTGCAGCGCACGTACCGGCTCCAGATTTTTTGCGGACTACCAGGCCCATGGCCAAGTAGAGGTTTGTCGACCAGGTTCATCTCGAGGCTGACCTGGTCCAGTGGAATTTTCACTCCACAACCGTTGCAGCCCTGTGGTGGGAGCCGCATACCGCGTGTTTTTTGGCGGCATCCATCGGGTTTTTACAAGTGATGCAGATGGATGAGGGTGCTACCCTCAACGGCCGTCGTCGCCCGACAGTCCGTGCCGCCAGTTCGAAAGCCACCAGAAGCAACTTCCGTTGCTCGGTTCCGTCGCCGGAACCCTCGCTGGTGGCTATTTCCTTCGCCTGATGTGCCTTTCGGCAATCGGCGTGTTTTTCGCTACCGGACTAAGGGGCCGGCTCCCATCGGTGTAAAACTGCCGGTCTAAGGGGCCCGGCGCCCATTTTTCGCCAAAGTATCGGCGGAAAAAGCTCATAAAAAACTAACTATTCTCGAACAAATCTGAATTTGTGAATACTACTAAATTACGAGCTATTTCCGCCTGCCAAGCTTAGCTTGGCCAACCCAGCTAAGCTGGGTTAGTTATGGCTTTATTTTTAAAGGGAGCAAGGAGCAGGCCGAGGTTATCGGACCCGCCCCGCAGTAATGCTAATCCGCTTTGGGTGGGAAAACGCCATAAAATATCGCATTATGGACTTTTCTCGCGCAAAGAAGATTTTTAATGACAGACTTTTATGTGTAGCTTATATAGGGTGTGCTGTCAACCCTGTTAGAGGTTCACCCACGGGGTCAAACCACATAAAACCCCCATAGCAATATAATACTATTATATCAAAACCATAGGATTTGTCAAGTACTTGGGCCTACATTCTACTCCGAATCGCAATCAGTCCGCTTTGGCCCGCCACTATCTTGTAAAGTAGATAGTATGGCAAAACAAATAACCAATGACCAAAGAAACGAGATTTACGCGCTT
>Ga0209542_10000835_pt1 | contig 73250 bp, 68 predicted proteins | sample RifCSPhighO2_01_FD_184028 | JGI IMG/M metagenome (GOLD analysis project Ga0209542, IMG submission 184028) | Soil microbial communities from Rifle, Colorado - Rifle CSP2_plank highO2_0.1 (SPAdes) (version 2) | ecosystem: Environmental > Terrestrial > Deep subsurface > Rock core/Sediment ...
CCTGTAATTGATTTTTTTATGAATCAAAATCGTGATATAATAGCCCCATGATCCTCTCGATTGTAAAAACGCCTGACAAAATACTCAATACTTCAACTAAACCTGTCAAGAAAATCGACGCTAAAATCCGTACTCTCATAAAAAATATGAAAGCAACACTTGCTGCTCAAAATGACCCTGAAGGGGTAGGCTTGGCGGCTCCTCAAGTAGGCGTTCCACTGTCACTTTTTATCATAAAACCAACACCCAAATCGGCTTTCGGTGTTTTTATCAATCCGCAGATTAAAAAAATTGTTGAAAACCCGCCTTCGCTAAATCTTCGGCGAGGTAAAAAAGGAGAAAAATCGACGCTGGAGGGATGTTTATCCATAGAGCGTATTTGGTCGCAGGTAAAACGAGCTCACAAAATACTTGTTGCCTATAAAACTATCGACGGAACGCAAAAGGAGGAGTGGTTTTCAGGCTTTGACGCAACCATTATTCAGCATGAAGTAGATCACTTACATGGAATACTTTTTACAAAACGTGCACTTGAGCAAAATAAGCCGATATATAAAGAAACAAACGGAGAACTAAATAAAATTGACTTAATCTAAAAACTTTATGCCTTGAGTTGTACTGTCGGTGCTTTCTGATCTTTTAAATCTTTCTGAAGGCCCACCGGTAGATTGACAAGTGTGAGAAACGGTTTTTTACCATCGGCAATATCATTTTTAATCCTTTTTAGACATTTCATACAGAGTCTGACACGCTCTTGTTCACCGTTTGTTAGAATAATTACTTTTTGAAGATTTGGTCGAAATATTCGGGCGGTCTTTTGAGCTCTTTTTTTCCATCGTCCACCTGCCACACCACGATGGTGGGTGTGCGAGCGACCGTAAAGAGCCATTTTTCCGCAGTGATAACATTCCATATTCAATAAAATCCGAAATTCTAAATCCGAAATACGAAACAAATTTCAAATCCTAAATTTCAAACAAAAAGTTTTGGTATTTAATTTTTGTTGATTCGAATTTATTTAATAATTTTTGCTTTTATTATTAGAAATTTTATGATACCATAGAGCGATACGGAAATCAATTACAACATATGATAGCAACACTTTTTACAGATCCGCTTTTTTTCTTTTTAGCACTGATTTCTATAGTGATTGCAATAACAATCCATGAGTACGCTCATGCAAAAACTGCCGATTACTTAGGCGATCCAACGCCTGGAATTCAGGGTAGAGTGAATCTTGATCCTCGCTCACATTTAGATTTATATGGGCTACTTTTCCTTCTTTTATTTGGTTTTGGTTGGGGTAAGCCGGTGCAGTTTGATCCATTCAACTTAAAGAATCCTAGAAGGGACGCGGCTCTCATCTCTATAGCCGGTCCTGCATCAAATATACTCTTAGCAGCTATATGCTCTATAATATTAAGATTGTTCATTTTTATTGATATTCCTACGCTTACTACTATAAGCTTTATTATCTTCCCACCACTGATCATGCTTAATCTTATGTTATGTGTTTTTAATTTGCTCCCGATTCATCCGCTTGACGGATTTAAAATAGTCGGAGGGATACTCGATGAAGAACAAGCCCGTGAGTGGTATAAGCTTGAAAGATATGGTTTGATATTTTTGCTCATGCTTATAATCCCGTTTGGGGGCAGGACCATGCTAAGCAGTATTTTGGGCCCGGTTCTAAACTTTCTTTACTCGATAGCTATTCCTATACCGACAGTGTCGTTTATTTAGTATCATATAGTTTATGAAGCTTTCTCTCACGATTCCTACCTATAACGAGGAGAAAAATATTCACATCCCACTTGACAGTGCCTACGACATAGTTGACGAAGTAGTTATTTTAGACGGTGGTTCAACTGACGGAACAGTCAAAAAAGCCGTGTCTTACGGTGAAAAAGTCAAGGTGCATCATGTCGACAACCCTCCCAATTTTTTAACAAATAAACAAAGGGCCATAGAGAGAGCCAGAGGCGAATGGATACTACAGCTTGACGCCGATGAAGGGGTCACTACCGAGCTTAAAAAAGAAATCCAGGAAATACTGCAAAATCCGAAATTTGACGGATACTTCATACCTAGGAAAAATTTTTTTCTAGGCCGTTTTCTCATGAAGGGCGGAGTCTATCCTGACCATGTTTTGAGGCTTTATAAAAGAGAAAAGGCTCATTTTAAACTCAAAGATATTCATGAAAATGTGGTTGCGGACGGACAAATCGGAGAAACTAAATCGGCACTTAAACACTATGCCGATCCCGATTTTGAGCGCTATATAATGAGATGGAATCGTTACACTACCTTTGATGCCAACCAAGCTTTGGCTAAAAAACAAAAGCTTTCTTTTTTCAACTATTTTGTTTTCAAACCCCTCACAACTTTTTTCATGATCTATTTTCGCCACAAGGGCTTCATGGATGGCTTCCCTGGCTTCATCTGGGCGCTTTTTTCCTCGATCCGCTATTGGGTAATTTATGTAAAAGTTTGGCAAAGAGGGCATCATGAATCTTCAAAAGTATTTTAAGCTTCTACTTGTTTTGGCATTAAGTTTACTTCTTATATCTCGTTTTGTATTACTTGACAGATCGGCTCGTTTTATTTGGGATGAAACCGATGATTTAAGGCGAATGAAGGAGATTTACGAACATAAACGCCTCACTCTGGTTGGTCCGATTTCGGGGAATAATATCAATATTTATGGCTCTCTATCATATTATATGCTCATGCCATTTGCTGTTGCATACAACTTCGACCCGATTGGACCTGTAGTTGGGACGGCTACTTACAGCGTAATTCTAATTTTAATATTCTCATATCTTTTAGCAAAAAAATATTCCTGGCAGTATCCTTTGGCAGTATTGTTTCTTTCGGCAGTATTTCCGTTAGTTCAATCTGGTCGATGGGCATGGAATCCGCACTATATTCCATTTTGGCAGATGCTTTCTCTCACGTTGTTTCTTCTTATTTACAAAAGTAAGTCATGGTATTTGTGGATTTTAGCCGGTCTTTTGCAAGGACTTGGAATACACAATCATTGGTATGCATTTTTTAGTGTTTTAGGTTTTTCCATAGCATTATTTATTCTGACTTCAAAAGAAAAAAGATTGTTGCAGTTTTGGTTTTTCTTGGCCGGAGTGATTCTTTCTATCTTACCGTTTGTAGTGTTTGATTTACTTCGCCCTCCGGGTTTGTTTATCTCTCGACTTTTGTACTTTAGTCCGGTTTTCCAAAATGAGTCGGGCTTTAACATCATTACTGTGCTGCAAAGAATCTTTACCTTACCATATCAGTTTCTGCATTATTTTTTTCAAAATCATATCTTTACTTTTTTATTTATTCCTTTTTTCCTTTGGTATCTAGTGAGCGTGTTTAAACAGAGATCATTATTCAAAAAACTGTTACTGATACCGATTATGGCCCAAATTATTGGGTTATCAATCATCTCCACTCAGGTATTTGATCACTATTTTATTTCTGTTGTCATATTTTTTATTTTGTTTCTTGCTATTCCTGATGAGAAATTGAGATTTTCAAAGAACCATATTATATTACTTGTGATGTTTATTGTGTTAAGTCTTCCTGCCGGTGTCTATGAAATTACAAAAAATGAATGGAGTACAAATATAAAGCGTTCAAAAGACATTACAGATATTTTGTCAGAAAATATTGACGGAAAACGCTGTAATGTGATTGCAATTGCAAGTAAGGATTCGGGAATCACGGCAAAACGGTATCGTGATATGCTCGCACTGCGGGATATTTATATAATGGGACACGAAGAGTATCGCGACTATGAATGTCTGTTTGTCGTATCTACAAGCGGTCTTGCCGCGATAAAAAAAGATCCGGTGTACGAAATAGATTTAGTACGAAATGACAGTCCTGTTCGGGTTTGGAATATAGAGGGGGACTGGAAGGTATATAAGTTTGTGGTAAATTGAGATAATTTTGTTTCATAATATTCATAAAATAAAATATGATGACCGCTCTTTTAAATAAGTTCATTTTTACACGACCGGTTCAAACTGTTCGCGCTTGGCTTAAACCTGCGGCCTATTATTTTTTCAAAGATCTCCATAAAAAAACTTTCACATTTAACGGAAAAAAATATCATTACTTTACGAAAGGCACTTACAATAATCCGTGGAAAAACGAACGGGCGGTTGAGGTCGCGTTGGCCATGGATCTTGTCAAAAAATACAAAGGTAAAAATATTTTAGAGGTCGGAAGCGTGCTTGGAAATTATATGAAGGTAAAACACGATGTGGTAGATAAATACGATAGAGAACAGCGTGTGATAAATGAGGACATAGTAGATTATAACCCACGGAAAAAATACGATCTTATTATCTGCCTGTCGACTTTGGAGCATATTGGCTGGAATATGGGCGAGGAAATAGAAGGGGAAGATCCCAATAAAATTGTTGATGCCGTAGTCAGAATGCACGAGCTTCTTGCAAAAAAAGGCATGCTCATGGTGACTGCGCCTTTTGGCTATAATCCGCATCTTGATAAACTGATTGTGAGAAACAAGCTTCCCTTTACAAAAAAATATTATTTAAAAAGAACTTCACTTCTCAATTATTGGAAACAGGTTGAAAAGATAACAAAAAAAGACATGAATTACGGAGTGATTATAATGAGCGCCAAACTGTTACTTGTTGGTTTAATTGAAAAGAAGTAATATCATACACCTACCTTAAACTCGACTACTTCGTCATCTTTCATCACATAATCTTTACCGACACTTTGTACTTTGCCAAGCTCACGGGCCTTGACCCAGCCGCCAAGATCGATAAAATCTTTAAACGGAACGATATATGCTTTAATAAAATGTTTTTCAAAATCAGTGTGAATTGTGCCGGCGGCTTGAGGTGCAAGTGTACCTTTTGTGATAGTCCAGGCGCGAACTTCTTTTTCTCCGGCGGTCAAAAAGGAAATGAGTCCCAGAGTAGAGTAGGCGGTTTTAATAAGACGATTTAAACCGGTTTCCGTGAGTCCGTATTCCTTAAGATAAGCCTTTTGGTCATCTTCGGAAAGAGCTAGTACATCATTTTCGAGTTTCGCGTTGAGATAGATATGATTGTTGAACACCCCTCCTCCCGCTGTTTTGAGCGGGATACTCCCCTTTAGGGGAGATCTATTAATTCCTCCCTTGAGGGAGGTGCCGACGGAGGAGGCAGAGGGTGTTGATATTGTTTCCAATATTTCTTCAATTTTCTTTTTTGTTTCTTCAATATTCGTAAGTTGGTCTTCAGACAGATTAAAGACATAAATAACCGGTTTCATCGTCAGAAGATTTAATTGCTTTACGGCTGCCTTTTCCTCATCATCAAGCGCTATGTTTCGCGCCGAAATTCCTTCATCCATTTTCTTTTCCAATTTTTGTACCACTGTGTATAAAAATAGGTCTTCTTTTGAAGCTTTTCCTTTTGGTTCGTGCTGCTTGCTGAGAGTCGTCATGTCTGACAAAATTAACTCGGTTTCAACGGTCTGAATATCGGAAATCGGATCAACTTTGTTTGTAACATGAATTATCCCTGGATCCTCAAAAATCCTTACGACATGAGCGATTGCCGCGACTTCTCGGATATGGGAAAGAAATTTATTTCCCAAGCCTTCACCAACGGACGCGCCTTTTACCAGTCCGGCGATATCGTAAAACTCAACCACGGCAGGAACTATTTTTTGAGTGTTGACAATTTTTGCAAGAACAGGAAGCCGCGAGTCCGGCACTTCGACTACACCCACATTTGGCTCGATTGTAGCAAAAGGATAATTGGCCACGTATGCGACAGATTTTTTGAGAAGAGCATTAAAGAGCGTGCTTTTTCCTACGTTTGGAAGGCCGACGATACCGATTGATAAGTTCATATGTGTTGATTTTTCAATATTATTATGTTAGTATTTAAATACTAAACATGAAGCGGATATTTCGTATGTCCGCTTCTTTTTTTTGCTATTTTTTAAATTCTAATTCCTTTTGCAACCTTACGAAATCTGTAAAATTGCTACCAGCAAATTGTCGAATTTCTCTCGCCGTTCTTGGTCCACGAGCTAAGATAATGACTTGTTTACCAATTTCTTTTAGGAATTTTAAAACAGGTAGGAAATCGCCATCGCCAGACAAAATTACTACTTTATCATAATTATCTTTTTCTTTCATGAGGTGAAATGCCAGATCAACGTCACAGTTGGCTTTACGTTCAGTTCTGCCATCAGTTTGATGATAAGTCTTTACAGGTTTGAGATGTAATTTATATCCGAATTTTTGCAGTTTCAAATAGAATCTTATTCGCTTAAGATGTCTTGAAAACAAAAGTAGTTTTGCTTCATCAAGCTTCTTCCCTTGCTTATTTATGTAGCTATACAAATGTTTTTCTAAAGGCTTAAGAGGTACAGTATCATTTTTTAAGTAATCATAATGAAAGCCATGAATTTCCACTCCGCCAAAATAGAAAATTTTTGTCGCTCCATACTTTTTCCGTAAGTAACGAAGTAATTTAGAATAATCTATCTTCCAACCCAAACTTTTTTCTCCGCCATAAAAGAGATTAGCTGCGTCTATAAAAGTGTAGGTTTTCTTATTCATGAGGGATAGTATAGCAGCATGACTCGAATTATCTCAATAATACATTTTCAAAATACCCTCTCGCCGGTCTTTCGTAAGCTAATGGTAACGCAAGTCTTCCCAGCCATTTAAAATTACCAACTGCCATATTATTCCGATGCACATCAAGAAGATTCAAACCATAAGTAGCCTGTTCGTGAAACCATGTCTGAATTCCTGGCGATGAAATATCAGATAATTCGTCATACTGTACTCCAAGTCGAGCCATATCTTCAACGGGAATATTCACAAATCCGGCGGCAATATCTTCATTCCAATCACGCATTGTATAATATGTGCGAGTTGCTCTACCAAGAGGAACAAGTAAATCGTATTTTTCCGGATCATCACCAAAAAGTTTTAAACATCCTTTAATTGTTCCAAATATATCGCAGTTATCATAGGCTTTCTCAAGTTCTTCTTTAGTAAATACTTTTCCGGTACGTAAACGATTTGCGTCAAATAAGAAATATTGAAAAAAAGCATCAAGTTCTTCGGAAATATCAATCCCGACTTTTGCTGATTGTTCATAACAATACGTAAAAAGAAGATCAATCTCGTCTTGCGGATAAAACGGTTCTCGCACAAATGCGTGTTTTTGTTCAAGATAAGCTATTCGTGAATGGTTTTCGGGTGGAGGCATATCTCCATCGGCAATATCATCTAGCAGGCGCATGCCGGTATTTACAGCAAGAAGAAGGCGACTGCGTTCTTGTCCAAGAAGTATAGGGGTTGATTCAAGCATCGCTACCCACGGGCGAGTACTTCGGCCCTTTTGAGAAAGATTTTCATATGCTTGTTGTTTTAGTCGGAGATAATTTTCATGAAGATTCATCGAAGATATTTTAAAGTATTACTGCATTCTGTCACGAAGTGTCCGATCAGAAAATATACCCACAAGGTACATAAAAATTTTTCTTTTAAGAGATAAATTTGCAGCATCGACACGTTTTCTGATATTTGGCCATTTATATATTTCTCGACGCACCTCTTCAACGGTTTGACGAGACATTATCAGTCCATGAATCGGATCTTTGATAACATTTGGATCAACAGATGGAGATAGATCCTCTTCAAGTTCTTTTCTTCTTATGAGCTTTTTAGGATCATTTGAAATAAGCATACCTTTTCTTCCTAAAATATCTTTTGCAGGGGTGCCAGGCACAACAGTAAATGCAAATGGAATACTGCCTGGGACTGGCACTTTGTTTTGCAACCAATCTACCCATGTATCTATCATAATTTGCCATTCGGGAGTACCATACATATCTTCGTATGGAACGATAGGTAGATTGTTATCTGCTCCTGGTGCCCAGAGTTCCTTGGGCATCCCGATAATACTAGTGCCAAAAACAATTACCCCAGAATCGTTCAAAGCGTTCAAAGCTTTGGGAAATTGATCGGGGTCTTTGCCTCCAGGAACTGTACCTCGAACTTTAACGGGTTGCTCCAGACCAACCTGGATAGCTACAACTGTGTTTTTCAATAAACGCTTTCTTTCTTCATCAGCAGTCGTACCGTCGAAGAAGTGATTTTGGCCTTTTCCTTCGGTAAAAAATAATGCCTCGCCTTCAAATGCTAGTTTTTTACCCAACTTTTCCGCTATCTGCAATACCTTAGTAACATAGTCACGACCTGTTGCATGAAAATTTTGGTCAACAATGGCTATCACCGGTGATTCGGTAGCAGCCCATTCACGTTCTATCGATTCAAGAGGACGAGCCCGAGTAGTACGGCCAATATATGGTACAGTAGCACAGAAAGTGCAAGCCTCAGGACATCCTTTTGAAACCTCGGTCTGATGAAACTTGAAAAACGGATTAGCTTCATATTTTTTCCCACCAAACGTATAGGTAATTCGCATTTTTTCCAAAGCCTCAAGACGATATGCCAGATTGGTTTCTTCCCGCTCATCTGAGTATGCTGCAGACATATCTACATTATCAGGTAGATTGGGTAAAGCAGTAAAAGGAGCGTTTCTTTTTGCGACTCTTGTTATCTGAGATCTGCTTCCTTCTCTAAGGAAAACTCGTGGAGAAGGATCGGAGTTTATTGCCTCCATTAGCCGCTCTGCAGCTCCTTCAAATTCGCCAATAAATATGGAGGCGCCATTTTGCATATAACGTTCAGGCTCTTCATCAATAGTCGGGGCAACTCCACCTTTTATTACTGTTAAACCTGATTGAGATAGTTTTTTATTTAGGTCGTCGATAACAAAGCGGTCAAAAGTAGTTGCTCCGGCAACAAGCGCTAGATCATATTCACTGCTTCTTAAGGATATTTCTTCGATTCTCTTCTCATCACGAAAATCAACAAACTCGATATCTGCAAATTCCCCGGTGCTCATAAGCTCTGAGTACACGACAGCAGCTCCCATGTAGGGTAGAGCTCCGCTGCCAAGTTGGATTGCGAACTTTGCCCATTCGTCTAAACCGTACGGATAATTTGTTTCTTTTTTTCCATCGATTTCATCTCCAAGAATATATGCAGTTTGGGCAAAAATAACTCCCCGTTTATTTCCAGTAGGTTTTTTTACTCTTCCTTCAGCTATATCGAGTATCATGCTTAGCCTTCTATGTGATTCGCCTGCAAATTCATTGGGTGCACCATATCCGTATATGTTTGAGAGTGTGTCCATCAAAAGCTTTTTTCTACTTGGTACACCCATCATTCGTTTGAGAACCGATTGTAATCGATCTGAAGGTATTTGTTCCCAATGATTTGTTAGTATTCCTTCTGCAAATTGATCAACACGTGGATCATATATTCCAGGTTGTTGACTGACAGCAGATTCATCAAATTTAACTAGATAATCTAAACCATTTAATACCCAGAACGATCTGAGTGTATCAATACGTGCAGTTAATGCTTCTGGTCTATCTTCTTCAAATGGAACAAAACCTCGACTTTCGATCCAGTGCTGAATCGGTGGTTCAGCCGCTTTTCGCAGTCCTTCAAACACTGGGGTCATTGTGGAAGCAAAATTTTCTTTGAGATTAATCATTTTTCATGATATTCTAATATAGACTGATAGGAAAATCAAAAGTTTAATTTTTTGAGGGGAATTTTGTCGACTTGTGGGAAGATAAAAAGTAAATCAAGAAATCTTCGTTTGGATTGATATATAGATATCAAGTATGTAAAATGTTTACTTTATGACAAATATTCACGAATTACCGCCAAAACTTGATGATAGTATCAAACAGGTTCAGTTATTTATAACCCATCCGGGGGGCTTGAGAAATCCTCAATTATCTGGGCGTCATGAACCTGGAAATAGAGCAAAATGGTTACTTAACACGCATGTCACCCATAAAGCTTATTATGAGTGGTGGTTAACTCTAGGACTGAAACCAATCGAAGAAACTCAACTTGATTTCACTGTTTATACTCCATATCAAGAAATCAATACACAAGGAGGAATTGTAGATGCCTACTGGGGTGCGACTCAAGATGAGCAAACTTCAGCTACAGCAGCAGAGTCTCTTGCAAAAGGGGGTTTTGAACTTTTAAAAGTTATTGTAAGTCGTCAAGACGACCCAATTATATTTGAAAGAAAACCATTCGATATGACGAAACCAGAGGCTCATTCAGGCTTTCGTGGTTTGATCAATGGTCATGAAGGACTGTATCCACCGCTGAATCTTATCATCTATGCTGTTAAGCAGATGGAATTAGGCTTAGCAAGTGGCGATTATACTCTGCAACAGGCCTTGGGTTGTCTCGCTGCAGCAGTTGGAGTTGCCCAACCACATCTATATCTGAGCACATACGACACCTTAACTCAAAGATCGGCAGATCAATTAATTAAAATCGAGCAGGAGATTATCGAGGGGAATCGAATAGATGAGGGTATAGACAAAAGGTCTTTACTAAGAGTGCAAAGACACTGGTTGTATGATGAGGTCATGAATTTTGCAGCACAAACGGTACACGCTTCCGGAAGAGTAGCTCCAACAGAAAACCCACAATTTGGTAAATCGACTCTTATGGGTAATGTTGTGGATTACTTACTTGCTCAAAAAGCTACTATTGCGCGACTTGAATCTGCCCGATCTTAAAATATTATTTTTTAAACTAAGAAGCATCAGAATTACTATCGAAACCAAAGTAATAATATCCGAAATAACCATGATCAGTGTTTTTCTATACACTACATTTATTTTATGTGTCCCTTCCGGTATCTTTGTTTTGAATATTCCGTAAGGAGAAAATGTGTAATCCAGCTTGCTTTTTTGTCCATCCATATATATATCCCATCCGGGAAAATAGTAGCGATGGACTATGAGATCAGACGGTTTTTTGTTTACCACAACAGCCTCCATATCAAGAAGTGTATTTTTGCTTATGACAAGTTTCCCGTCTCCTTGCAGAACCATGTTTGCCTGAAGCTCTTTTGGCGGACACACCTTCACCCATTTCGGCAGATACTCATCCTGCCAGGTTGTCGTTGCGCATGGTCCTTCAGCCTTGTATTCGTAAAAATACGAGTATTTGACCGGTTTAAAAACTGCAAGAGAACTCAAGCTTACAAAAATAACGAGCATGATCAGTCCTAAACGCAGCAGTTTGTTTGCAATAAGTGGCAAGTAGAGTCCGACAAAAAAGGGAATTGTGAAGGAAAGTATTGTAAAAAGTCGGGTTGAGGTTTGTAAAACCCCTGTTATTGATTGCGTTAGCGTCCAGAAGAATCTTGTAGAATCGGAAACGAGAAGATACAAGGTCAGACTGATTATTCCAAAGAAAATGAGCGGCCACATTTTTTTGCCGTTTAAGGTTTTATAATTTAAACAAACCGCAATCAATCCAAAGATAATGATCGGAAAAAATAAGCTTGAAAAAGGCTTGTCAACATTGATTACAAAATCAGGAACAACGAGTTTATGCCAAGGTACTAGATTGTCAATAAGGGCAGTTATATTGTTTTCACGAAATGTGATCTGCACGGTTTTTAGATAATAAAAGCTTGGGATTAAATTGAAAGCGGCAAGTCCTAGTCCAAGTAAGACAGAAAGTAAAAATTGCCTTTTTTGAGGTATGAAAAATAGTCCGTATAAAACCGCAAGTGCCACGGCCTGTAAACCTGCAAGAGGGTGGGAAATGACCGAAAGCAAAAAGAATATTGCAAAAACAATCAGGCCATAAGATTTTTTATTTTCCATCAAAAATAGCCCGATAAATAATCCCGGCATAAAAGCCATGGCCCAGGCTTCACCCGTGCCGCCTTTAATATATATGCCGTAACCGCGATAAGGGAAGAGAGTATAGAGACAACCGGCAATCAGGCCATAAAAAGGTTTCATTTTAAATCTTGCCGCTGCGTAAAAAAGTATTGGTCCGGCAACAAGCGGAAATAGATAAACGAGCTTAGTGACAGAAATATGATTGATGCCGGTTATCATTTTTATAAGAGCTCCAACATAGTAGGGCAGGTTTCCGTAAAAAAGATAAAGCGGGTATCCAAATCCGTGTGAAAGCTCGGCAGACATACGCACAGGAAAATTATTATACCAACCTTCTCTTTGCAGTTCTTTAGCCATGTCAATTATGCGTACGGTGGTAACATCGTCAAAGGTTCGAAAGAATCCGTCATGAAACATGGCGACCGAGGCAAGTATTATTAGTATCGATAACACGCAAAAATAGGGAAGCTCTTTTTTTATGTAGTTTCTATATAAGCTTTGCAAGGAGAGCATGAGTTCATTATAATAGACCTTTGGTCTTCTCACGATACGGCTTATGTAGTTTGATATATGCATATATAAATAAGAAGAAGAGTGATGAGGAAGCAGAGACTTCACTAAAGACAACTTTCCAAGATATCCAACCCCTCTTTAAGAGTACTTTTATCTACATCTAAAGCCGGGTACATTATGAAGTCTGGGCCGGAAGCATTCGCAAGTAATAAACCATGTTCCAGACTTCGTGTAACAATATTGGCAGGATACTTTTCATCTGCGAATACAACCCCTATGGCAAGCCCTTTTGCTCTTATTTTTGGAGTATGTTTGAACTTCATTTTATTAAGTCGTTCTTTGATATATCTACTTGCTTGCTCAACGTTTTTCATAAGCCTAGCTTTGTATTTTAGGATATATTTAAGGTTTGCGATTGCAGCAGTTACATTGAGAGGTTGCCAGCCAAATGATGAATAAAAACTAAAATCAAATTCAAAAGACTTTGCTACTTCGGGCGTCATAATAGTCGCTCCAAGACCTCCAAATCCGCCGGTTAATCCTTTTGCCATACACATGATGTCCGGTTTTAAGCCATAATGTTCAGAGCCAAACATTTTTCCCGTTCTTCCAAAACCAGTTGCGACTTCATCTATAATAAAAAGAGTTCCGTACTTTTTACAGGCAGCTTGAACGATCTTGAAAAACTTTTTGTCAGGAACTTCTACGCCAAGGTTACAAACAATAGGTTCTGAAATATAGGCGGCGATATCTCTTTTACTCAATAACTTTTCAACCTTTCTCGCTGCTTTTTCATCTAGAGGAGCTTCTACTTTATAACAATCAGGAAGAAGATTGGTATACCAGTTTCTAAAATTAGAAGAGCCAATGCTCATTGCGCCAATAGAATGACCATGATAACTGCCTTCAATTGAGATAAATTTATGCCGTTTTGTATGACTCATGGCAGCTTGCAAGGCTATCTCTACAGCTTCAGTTCCACCCGTAGCGCGAAAACTTTTTGTTAAGTCGCCTGGAGTGATCTTTGCAAGTAATTCTGCAAGCACGGCCCAGGATTCGTAGTAGTAATTGGGACTTACGTAGGTAGGCCCATTGAATTTTTTGATTTCTTTGGTTACTTCTGCAACATTCCAGCCAATATTGCCGACACACCATCCCATAAAAAAATCAATGTAGCGTTTTCCTTTATCATTGTATATGTAACTGCCATTGGAAGAAGAAACAATCAATTTCCTAGGCTCACCTTCCCTTCCGAGGTACTTTTTATCCTTATTTGATAAAAGCATGAAGCTATTATAGCAAAAGTTCTTTTGATTTAGGCCGTTACATGATGTTAATAACTTCTGATCTTCACGAGTTACAGGTTAAAAAACGGTATCGGCCGTGAATATGGAAAGATAGGCATGCAGGAGTTTGCACAAGTGAAACTTCTTGCCGTGAATAAGCCGTAACTACTTTATTTCGTAAGGTGCAGACATGATTTCTGTTAATATTGGAATTAAATTTGGATTAACGTCCGCCGTAGCAATAGGTAAATTCATTGCTGCTTTTGAATACCGACCGCCACCGCCTACTCTCCAGTGTTGAACCACTGTGAAAGGTATTTTGCTATTGTCTATACTATGTTCGCCGACTGCACTCCGAAATATTAAACCTCTGGTTGGTCCTTTATATAATACCTTATATAGTATTCCTTGATTCATTAATCCTGCTCTTGTCATATCAATATGAAAACTTCCATCAAGTTTTTCCAGGCAGACATATCCAGGCGCTTTGATCGGAGCAGAGAAGATTTCGCCAACTGGTTTGTCCAATATCTCTTCGGGAGTAGTAAAAAGTTTTGGCCCAAGCATCATGAGGTACTGTTCTAGGGTAGGCGCAGCAATATTTGGCACAAGAATTTCTTTTTTTGACATAGTTATATTATTATAACCTATAATATTTATTAATCAAATAAATTATTTAAAAACAAACTTGACAAATATCATCATACTAGTATAATAGTATCCATGTTGGACCAATCTCAACTTAATGATTTAGCCGATACCATATTGCAGATAAAAACTCGGCATGAAATGATCGAGTTTTTACATGCCATTTTAACACGGAAAGAACTCGAAGAGATTCCAAGACGTTTGCAAATAGTTAAAAAATTGAAAAAGGGAATTCCTCAGCACACAATTGCCCAGAACCTTGGAGTCGGCGTTGCGACAGTTACACGTGGCGCAAACGAAATCAAAAAAGGAAGATTTCAAAATATATGAAAATTATTATCAACTCTCAATCTTGGTGGTGCGGTTTATCCTCGTGCGGAGAGTTGATATTATTATGATCTAAAAATATTAATAATGCTATTTACCCTCCGTAAGGAGGGTTTTTTTGTGGTTATAAATTTATTCAAAATATATGATTACAGCTTTAGAAAGACAACCTCCATATGTATGTGAAGCAAATACAGATTTGTTGACACATTTTGGTCATGGAATAATGGTGATTGATCCACGTCATCAAGGCTTTGGTCTCAAACCATACTCATTTCTTGATCAGTATGCTAATAAATTCTATGTTTTATCAGGTAAACAAGGTGTATTCGTTACCCCTTTTCCAGTACCTGAATTTCAGCAGAGATATTTTCGTGAATTGGGGATTGATGTAGCAGAGCCAATTTCGCCAGCACGAAATGGAGAAGGTTCATTAATCGATCGGATTCACAAAGATAGACAGGCTATGAGTATACTCAGACAGGCAAACGGCCAAATAATTCCCTATATGACTACACAAGAGGTAGAATCTCTGGGCTCCGACTGTGATCTTGAGGTAGCAATAACTTCATCAACATCAAATCATATTGGTAATAAAGCGCTATTTCATGAGACGCTTTCTTCCGTCAAAGACGATATACAAGAGCAAACAGGCATTGACGTCGTTATTCCAACAGTGGGAATACAAGCTGGAGACTATGGTGCTCTTGAAAAAGAATATCGTGCGATGAGTTGTAACGGTACAAAAGATGTGATGGTCGTGGCTCCTGAAAGTGCGAGCTCGCTTGGCACATTTCGAATTAGAGCAGGTCAAGATATTTCTGTCTTGATACATCTTATTCAAAATAATTTTTCAGAAGGAACAGAGGTATTACTACGAGAATATATTCCTCATACAACTTCACCATCGATGCAGGGGATAGCTTTTGATCGATATGAGCATTTATATATGGGTGGACAACTTATTACGTATTCCCCATCAGAGCACGGAGAGGAACATCTTGAACATCAGGGAGGAACCGTCCCGTTTGAGAACGGCGAACCGATATTATCTACTGATACACTGGCACGGATGCATGATATTCACACATATATTGGTGAACTGTTGTCTCGTGGAGGATATTCGAGGACCGTATTAGGGCTTGACGCGGTTTTAAATCTTGATAGTGACGGAAACATAGTGACATTGAAAATAACCGAAGCCAATGTACATCTCCCCAGTAGTCTTGCCGTCTATGCTGTAGTATCAAAACTGTTTCCTGATGGATTTTCGGGTATAGCTCTTAACAAGAATGTGCCTCTCAAATCGGGACAAATGCCAGAAGATTTTTTCCATGAGATGAGAGATAGGTTTGTACATCAACCCAATGAATATGGTGCTTTTCTCCTCAATGGAAGCTATAGCAATAAAATAGATATCATATTTTTGGCCCGAGATGCAAGTCATTTAGAACAATTACAAATCCCATTTCAATTATGAAGAAACCATATATTCTGCTTACCACATCAAATATTTCATCATCATCGCTTGAGTCATTGACCGGTGATATTCAGATCATTTATTCAGATAAAGTTACTTCTCACGTCATCATAAAAGCGGGAGGCATACCATTATATTTACCATCTATTACTACAATAACGTACAAGGAAATGAAGGAATATATCAAAATCTGTGATGGAGTCTGTTTAACCGGCGCTGCTACAGGAGTAAATCCCATTCATTATGGAGAAAGTCCTACCGTTCTTTCAGATCGGATTGATGATGAACGAGATCAGATAGACATTCTTTTAGTAAAAGAAGCGATAAAACGTAAAATCCCACTTTTCGGCATTTGTAAAGGAGCGCAGATCATCAACGTGGCTTTGGGAGGTACTTTATATCAGAATCTGGAAAAACAAAAACGAGGAGAAATGAGACATGAGATACGAAAAACCGATCGTTCAAATATTACGCATCGGTTAAAACTCAAAACGGATTCGATACTGTATTCGATATTTAAGAATGAAATTATACACGTGAACAGTTCTCATTCGCAGGCTGTTAAAAAATTGTCTTCACTCCTGCGTCCGACCGCCGTTGCCGATGATGGTGTAATAGAGGGTTTTGAGGCAAAGAGTAATCAATTCATTCTTGGGGTGCAGTTTCATCCCGAGTTGCGATATTTTGATCGTCCATTTGCTCAGATTTTTGAAAGATTTATACGTGCTTGTATTAGTCATTAATTTATTTTTATGAAAAAAAATCAAAACAGTGGTGACCGTTTTCAGCTTTATGATTTAAGAGTTGAGGTTGTCGACTCTCAAAAAAATATGGTGTGTAATCATAGAGTTGGTGATTATTTTGAGTTGAATGGGGAGAATCTTACTCTTCCCGCAGGACAGCCATTTTCTGTCTATGCTCTTGCTGCCATTATTCCATTATTACCAGCAAAGCAACGCTTTACCGATGAAAATGATTGGATGACTACAGATACAGATATTGCCTGTCCAGATCCAAACTGCGGTGCAGTTTTTCGAATCATACGATTGAGGAAAAGGACTTTCAGACATAGTGAGGTAACTGTGGTGAAACCAAACTTGACATGATAAGTAAATTTTATTACAGTGAAACTTATGAGAAGAATTGTTGCCATTGCTATAATGAGTTTGTTGTTAAGTACAATTTCGCCTTCCGTATACGCTATTACATCGACTCTTTCACCTACAGCAGGTACAAAAACAACATTTGGCGAGGAGGAAGAAGTAAATACGGATCTTGAAGAAACTGTTACAGTCACGACGAAGCCTCGTACTGCTACTCGTACTCCAACCAAAACTATCACTCCAGGCGCGGCAAAAAGCATGATTATGGAAAAAAGAAAAGAAGCTAAGGAAAAATTTCAAGCAGAAAGAGAGGCTTTTCAAGAGAAATTAAAAGAAATAAAAGAAACCCGCAAACAAAACATCTTGGAACGGGTTGACGAAAAAATAAATTCGTTAAACGAACGTCATATGACTCGGCTAGACAATTATCTTGCCCGAATGTTAACTGTACTTGAAAAAATCGAAGAAAAAGCTGCAGATGTAACCGGCGATTCATCTGCCCTTGATGCAGCTATTATTAAAGCCAAAGACGCTATTGAAACTGCTCAAGCCGCAGTTGAGGAGCAGGCAGGCAAAGACTACATTGTCGAATTTGACGATGAAACCGAACTTGGAACTCAAGTAAGATCTCTTTTTGCAACGTTTAAATCCGATGTTAAAGAAGTCCACCAATTGGTAAAAGATGCTCATAAGGCGGTGGTTGATGCAGCTCACGCTTTGGCAAATTTAAGAAAAGAAAATACGCCAACGAAAACTGATTCAAATAATGTGACAGAGTCGGAGACAAATACAGCGCAGTGATGAAAGATTATTAGTTTTGCGAAAAATATCATGGATCAAGATTCAAAAAAAAATCAAACACAAACCCCAGCATCTTCAACTGGACCGATTCCATCAGGAGTCGGCGTTATGCCATCGTCAGACACCACTGCAACACCGACCACTCCTGCAACCACTCCGGAATCATCAACAATAAATCAACAACCAACATCAGGAGGTGGAAGCTTAAGTATGGGTTTTTCGATGAATCCTCCAACAAGCATGCAAGAGCCAGCATCATCATCAACGACAACACCACCAAGCACATCTACAATGGATCCGTCACAGTCACCTTTACAGATTGATAATCAAGAATCTCCGAAGTCCGACCCTTTAATCCCAACAGAGAGTCCACCACCAACTGATCCTGGATATACTCAGACCAAATCACATCGGATGATGTATATCTTTATATTCTTATCAATTATTATCGTTGTAAGTTTGATAGTGCTGTTTTTTTACAGACAGTATATGAACTTCACAGGTCAAAGTGAGGAGACACCAACAATTTCACCGCAAATCACGAAAGTTATTTCCCCAACTGCGATTCCAACATTAACTCCCGTTAATGAAGAGGAGGCCGATCTACAAAAGATCAATATTGAAGAAATTGATAAGGAGCTTCAAGACATAGAGACAGACGTAAATCAGCTTAACGCAAGCCCGACCACAATTCGATGATCTTCATAAATCTATTAATTTGTAGGACCAATGGTTGGGGAGATCATTACAGTCGGAGTAGGAGTATTTGTTAAGGTGGGGGTGGCAATTTGCATCGTATTTTCATAATTAAATACTCGGATTAATGTCTTTTCTGCGCCTGTTACAATGCTTTTTACTTTAAGCTCTAATGTTTTTTTCCCAGAGTCCATGTTATAGATACAAATTTCCCGATCGGTAAAATCGCTCCAAGAACTGCTGTTTATCCTTTGCGACCAAACTACAGAGCAGTATTTATTGTTAGGATTATTTCGCACGATTGTGATACATAAAGGGTTATCATCGACGTTTTCATTTTCGGCAGGAGAAGTAATTTCGATAGGGCCAATTTCGGGTTCACATTGACTCTGAGTCGGAGAAGTTGTCAATTTTGGAGTCGGTTCATCTTCTGAAGGAGTTTGCTGACGCTCAATAATCGTTATCACGGCCGGAGTAGGCGATGGTGTTTTGTCTTCGTCCTTCTGCCTTTCCTGAATACTCAAATAATTTATAAAAATTACCGAAAGCAAAACAGGTATTGACAGAAATGCCGTAATCAGTTCAAAATATCGTTTTTTATCCGGTAGTTTGATGAACCAGTCTCTGATTTTAGTTACAAACCCAAACATATTTCCTTATTTTACTACCATTTTAGATTACTATCAAGCCCTTCGACTTCGCTCAGGGCAAGCTATTTCTCTGCTTTATAAAATTCGTAGTAGAGAACTGGTACAAGAAAGAGCTTTAAGGCGCCGGTAAAAAGAAGTCCGGCAATAATTGTGCCTCCGAGGCCTCGCCAAAATGGATCGGCAATAGTGATCGGTACGAGTCCGGCAATTGTGGCAAGAGAAGTAAGTAGCACCGGTTCAAGTCGACTTGCTGCGGCGTCTGCGAGTGAATCATGTAAACTCATGCCAAGGTGGCGATTTTCATTTATTTTCTCCAAAACCACTATTGCATGCCGCATAACGATTCCAAATAATGCGAGCACTCCAATTAATGCTGCAAATGACAAGGGGACACGAAGAAGAGCGAAGATATAAAATACTCCGGCAACAGACACGGGAATCATAAGCATGGCAATAAAAGCCTGTCTGAAAGATCCGAACTCTATTACCATCGTCACGAGAATAAGGAGAAACGCCAGTCCCATTGACTGTAAAATTGAATTTACTGATTTTTGGTTTTCTTCATTTACACCGCCAGTTTTCCATTCATATCCTGAAGGCAGTTTGAGAGAATTCGCATAATCTAGAAGTTCTTGATTTTGTTCTGGGATATTTACACCTGCTTTTACTCCGGCAAACACCGAAATCGTCCTTTTCTGATTTTCGCGAGTAATGATGGTCGGATTTGTTTTTAGTTTAAAAGTTCCTAGTGATGAAAGTGGCATAGATGCACCTTTTGGTGTTGGCACGTCTATTAACGAAAGCTCATTAATTGGCTTTTCATCATATGAATTTGTCCTAAAAATAATATCTTTTTCCGTATCGCCAAATAAAATACTATCCAAGGTAAATCCGGTTGCGTAGGTGCGAAGCCATAAAGCAATCTGATCAACAGTCAGTCCGGCATCAGCCAGTTTTGTTTTATCAGGTACAAAAACTATTTTACTCGTTCCCGGCTTTATGGATTTATCAGCATTGATGACTCCAGGATGTTTTTTAAGGTAGCCCGTAATTTTTTCTGCAAACTGGTCCAAAACACCAAGATCGTCACCCGAGAGTTTTAGTTGAATGTCGGCTCCGGCAGGAGGACCACCGGTTAACTCGACAACCGAAAACGCTCCCTTTGTGTAATCGGTAAATTGTTTTCTTACTTGTTCTGCGATTTCCGAGGAGGTAATGTGTCGTTTTTTGTGCTTTGTAAGATGCAAGGTAAATAATATTGAATTAGTTTCAGACTGTCTTTCTCCGGTTGACTCAAATTTTTGACCTGCTTCAGAGACAAGATAATCTAACTCTTTAGTTTTTTTCAAAATATTGGAATTTGCAAGCATTTCCTGATTCACAGTCCGGATATCGGTTCCGGGTGGCAGTTCGATAGAAGCATAGATAAGATCTTCATCACTCTTGGGGAAAAATTCATTTTTGACAAGCCCCAACGGCAGTAATAGATAAGCCAGGATTGTGAAAGCGGCAATTGCGATTAAAGTTCTACGGCGAGACTTCGGCGAAACAAGAATCTTTTCAATAACGACTCTATATTGTTCACTTAATAACTCGATATTAATAAGTCCATGATCGGCAAACTGTCTTAACCACTGAGTCAATTTCGTAATTCTTTTGTGTTTTTGAACAAATCGGGTAAACGCAAGCCCGAAAGTTTTCCTCATTCGATATGTAATGAATAAAAATAAGAGACCAATTACCATTATCAATGGTAAGATAGCATTTCTGGGCACGAGTAAGGTCAAAAATCCTCCATAAAGCAGAATTCCAAGAATGGTAAATAATAATTTTACGCGTGCCGGAAATTGAGGCTTCAGGAAAATAATCATCACCGGAATTGTGATAAGAATGGAAATTAAAGTAGAGGAGATCATGGTTGTCGTTACAACCAGTGGAATTGATTTAATAAACTCGCCTATGATCCCTGTCGAGAGAAGAAGTGGCACAAATCCCCATATAGTAGTTATAGCCGAGGACCAAAGTGGAACGAAAAAATCTTTCCAGACCATGATTCCGGTTTCATAAGGGGTGAACTTACCGGTTTTATGGTACCTTGTCATTGCGGCAACAACTACAATCGTATCGTCAATAAGAATGCCGAGAGACAACAAAAACGAAAATATTGTCAAAAAATTAAGAGTCAACCCGGTCGCATGCATGACGGCAAAAGTTACCAAAAAAGTAAGAGGTACCGTGATATTCGAAATAATTCCTTGCCTGAGTCCTAAAAATATAAGTAATAAAACAAAAACCAAAACGCTGGTATTAAAAAATTCTCGATACAAGTCATTAAACTGTTCGGTAATGAGTTCGGCGGTATTACTTATACTGTAGATTGAGAACTCTCCATTATATTTTTGAAGCTCATTCATGACCACAGGTTCTGTTTGCTTAAATGAATTTTCGATATCGGCATTGGTCTTTTTAAAGACTAGAAACTGAACTGCCCGCTCAGGAGACTTATCCCGACCGGAAATATAAGTATGCTGTTGAGCGCTTTTTGATCGCTCTGAAATACTTGCTATGTCTCCCAACCTTATGTTGACTCCTCCCGTTTGAATTCTGATATTGCGAATATCTTCAACAGTTTCGATCGTTCGATCGATTGATAGGGAAAAGGTAGACGAGGAAGTATTTATGAGCCCGGCAGGAAATGATTTCGCTTCAGCTTTGACAAGACCCGAAACTATAGCCGGATTGATATTAAACTCATGTGCTTTGTTTAGGTCAATAACAACTTCTATTGTTTGATCCTCGAGTCCCGATGTTTCAACTCTGTCAACTAGAGCAACATCCTCAATTTGTTTTTTTAATTGATCCGCAAATCGCATCAAGGAAGCTGTGTCCGAACTTGAAGTAATGGCAAAAGTCCAAAATGGTTGATTCTCAAAATCAATTGATGCGACTGTAGGTTTTTGTGAATCTTCAGGCAGATTACTTACCTTATTCACAGCAGTCTGCATATCATTAGTGGCTTCTTTTGTATCTTTTGTCGAGACAAACTCGGCGGTGATGATCGAAATATTCTCCTGTGAAACCGAAGAAAGTGAGTTGATTCCGTCCACCGAACCTATTTGACGCTCAAGTGGAATAGTTACAAGCTGTTCAACATCCTCGGGATTGGCTCCAGGAAGCACTGTCGAAACAATAACAAAAGGAATCTTGATCTGAGGATTGAGTCTGCGGGGAATTTGGACAAAACTAAAAATACCGACAATAATGATTAAAAGAATAAAAAGAGTTGGAAGACGAACTTGGGCTAAGAACTTTGCTTGATATGATTTAAGAAGATTTTTATCGAATTTTAAGTTATCAAGGTAAGAAACCCTTCGACTTTGCTCAGGGTAAACCTGTTTTTGGCTTTTCATTATTGAATACTAACGCTGTCTCCAGCAATCACATTTCTATCCAAAATAATACTGTCGCGATCGACTAAACCTTTTTGTACCTCAACAAAACTTCCGAAGACATTGCCAAGTGTTAACGATCTTGCCTGCGCCTTCCCATCGCGGACAACATAAACATAAGATTGATCCTTTGTCTGATACACCGCATCAACAGGAATGTAGGGAATGAGCGATGGAGTATTAAAGTAGCCGATCGGTAACTCTACTTGCACAAAACCTTTTTCTGTGACACTTGATGCATATTGGTCGGCAACTTCAAAATAGATGCCATATAAAGATCCTTGTACGGCTTCCTCCGAGATAAATGTTGGATAACCCGAAACAGAAACACCATTAAGATGCAGAATACTCGGTTCAAGCCTAGATATTCTTTTGGCAATATCTTGTGAAACATAGGCAATTGCGACTACTTGACCATCTGGATTGTCTTGGGTCAATACTGCAAGTTCAGTTCCCGGATTGACTTGCTCACCTTCTTTTACGAAAATTTTTTGAATCGTTCCTGAAAAAGGAGCGGCGGGGTACATCATGGCTTCAACCACTTGGGCGATCTGAAGTTGGATACGCGAGATTTCACGATTCAAGTCCAACATCTTTTCCTGAAGATCGAGCTGTTTTTTGGTCAGATTTTTTTGCATGTCTGATAACTGCGCAGGAGGTTTGTCATCCAAAGCCGAAAACTCACTCATGCGCAAACCCTGTTTTGCCTGGCTGTTTGCTGCAAGAAACTGGGATTTTAATTGTTTTGTAGATAGAATCAAAGCGTCGTTTGCTCCGCCAACATTAGTTGCTTCGAGGTTAGCAATATTTTGGTCAAGTGAAGATAAAATCTCGTCATTCAGGCTGATCAAGGATTGTGTTTCGCTCAAAGATTGTTCGGTGATATTGCGAAGTTCTTCGGCATTTTCGTCAGTCGTTTCGGCAAGCTCCCTTTGTCTTTTAATGATGTCTTTCTGAATATCGTATGTATCCAAGAAATTTTGATACTGTGTTTGGGCAAGTTGTCTTTGGAGAGTTGAAGTATTGCCTCCTTGATAATTTGAACTCAAATTAAAAAGCGTCTCTCCTTTTGAAACATGCTGGCTGACCTCTGAATTTATCGACCAAACTACTCCCGGAGTAAGTGCCGTGACATGAATGACGCCTGATTTTTCAATCTGTGCTTGCACTGTCATCTTGGGAGCGCTGCCGATGTTGTAGACTCGAACATTTTTAATTTCAGGAGCCTCTTTTGTTTCTTCTTGTTTTGGAGCGCCAAGAATATTACTAATGACAATAAGGATAAAAAAAACGCCAAGGAAAATAAAGAAACTTGCAAAAGGGCGTTTGTCTAAAAAATTAAGAATTTTTTTTCGTTGTCTGGTAAAAAATTGTTTCACAAGAGGTGAATTATACCTCAGTTGAAACCTAAATTCAATCAACGATATTACAATTTTTTTTCCATATCCTTCTCGATAAGTTTACGAAGGTAAACCGACTTAGGCAGTTTGTTTTTTTTGGCAACTTCATCAAGATAAGCGGCGATTTTTGGCGTTATGAAAAAAGTAAACCTAAGATCGCTTTTACTTTCAATGTAGTGCAAAAAGTCATCAAGTATATCGCGGACCGTCGCTTGTGTATATTTTTCGCAAAGAAGTTTTTCATCACGATGATGAGCAAGTAGTGACGGTGGCTGGCCTTCACTATAGAGGACGAGAACAGGTTTGCCAACGCGAAGCGCAAGCGAGATCTCATAGCCAACACTTATACTAGGGAATGAAGTTTCGGCCACGAGCCCGTCACAGGAAAAAATCCACCCCTCAAGCTTGTTATGAAACGCCAATCGTTCTTCACGTGTTTTCATGCTGATCTGTTGTTCACTATTTTCAAAAATGTGATCGGCGATTATATCGTGCCCTCTTTTTTTGATGTGAGTTACTATGCGATGATAGTTGCCAAGATACTGTTTTTTGGCAGCAATTGAGGCGGTAAAGTAGATTTTAAGATTTTTTTTGCTGGTCATATTGTATTATAACCTATAAAATGTGTAACGTAGCGATTGTCATTCTGAGCGATGAGCGTCAGCCATAGGCTGATGAGCCTTTGGCTCAAACAATCTAATCTGGATCCTTCTCCGCCGAATCGGCGGATCAGGATGACAGCGTTTTACCTAATACGTTGCGCGGAATGTATTTGCACTTAGAAGAGATTTTAATTATACTGGTAAATGTATTAACAATTTAAAAAAATTATGAGCGATAAAAAATCTAAATTCGGTATCGGCGTTGCAATTGGCGCGCTTCTTGGCGGGGTGGCCGCATTTTTTCTTTCACCAAGATCCGGACCTGAAAATCGCGCAATGGCAAAGAAAAAAATTGATGAACTGATTACTCTATTAAAAGAAAAAAGTTTAAAAGAGATCGCGATCGATATTTATGGGAAAGCAACTGATGAGGGGACTAGGCTTTATGAAAAGGCCAGCGTCGAGCTTGGAAATCGCTTGAGCGAGGTCAGGAAATCTGTGAGCGAAATCGATAAGGAAAAGTATGAGGATCTTGTCAATGAGGTTTTGGGGAGACTCAAACAGGAAAAGGATGCTACACAGGAACGACTTGCTAAGCTTCAGGATTATTTTATGAAACGATTTAATGAAGGCGCAAAAATGGCAAAAGAAGATGCTAAGAAAGTCGCTGAAGGCGCGGTGCATGCAGTTAAAAAGAGTTAATTTTTCTTTTTGTAACTTATAACTTGTAGCTTGTAACTTTTTTTGCATGAGTTATGAGTTACGTGTTACAAGTTTCGAGCTACAAGATTTACTGTGGATCTACAAACGCTTGTCTATATCATTGCGATTATCTTCATGACACTGTGGATATTGGTTTTGGTTGTGACAACTCTAATCCTTTGGTCGATATATAACACAATAAAAAATACTCCAAAACAGATAGAAGCCAAAATAGAGTCGTTTTTGAGTGAGAAAAAGGTTGAGCTTCTTACAACTCTTGCGATGGCGGTAGGGACGATTTTTGTCGGCAAACTAAAGTCGTTCTTTAATAAAGATTAACTTTTTATTTTCCTCCCATATTTTTCCTTTGAAAGTCTCACAATTTTGTCTTTGTTATCGTTTTTTAGAGCGGGGAGAGGTAGGGTCTTTGCTGGAAAGGGAAGTGAGGTCATCTCATCAATAGACATCTTCATTGCCACCTGATATTTTCCCAGTGTCACCAAATCATTTTGAGTATAAAGAGAGGAAAATTCTTTCATCAGATATTCGGCATCGGCCGCACCAAGTACAAACGAGATTAGAGAGCCGACATTGCCAAAAATTGCAGAAATTATTGTTTCGTCAAGCTGGCCGATGTATTGATTGGTGAGGGTAAGTGCGAGTCTAAACTTGCGCGCCTCAGATAGGATTTTTATAAATGAAGTTGTAGCAAAGTTTTGAAACTCGTCAACATATAGAAAAAAATCACGTCGTTCTTCCTCTTTTTGGAAAGATCGGTTCATGGCGGCAAGCTGAATCTGGGTGATGATCATAGCTCCCAGAAGCGCGGCGTTATCTTCGCCAAGCTTGCCTTGAGATAAGTTCATGATCAGAATTTTTCCGCTATTCATTATCTCCTCAAGATCGATTGATGATTTGGACTGGTTGATGATATTGCGAATCATTTTAGATGTCACAAACTGACCGATCTTGTTTTGAATCGGTGAGATGGCCTCAACACGAAGTCGGTCGGTCATGCGGTCAAACTCGTTATTCCAGAAACTTAAAATCACCTCATCTTTGACATGTTTCAGATAATTTTTTCTAAAGTTTGGCTGTGAAAGAAGCGGCAGTGCATCAGCCAGAGTGGCATTTGGTACCTCAAGTAAGGTCATGATAGTAAGCCGCAAAATATACTCCAAACGAGGCCCCCAGCTTTCACCGTATATTTTATAAAAAATTGACACTATGCCTGAAGCGATCAAATCCTTGTGTTGTTTGTTTTTGATCTCAAGAACATTTATCGAAAATGGTCGCTCGGTATCGAATGGTTCAAGATAAACCACGTCGTTGATACGGCGTTTTGGGATATACTCAAGAATAGTTTCTGCAAGATCTCCGTGAGGATCGATGATCCCAACACCGCGGCCGCGGCGGATGTCGTCTATCGCCATATTGGCAATAAGCGTAGATTTACCGGCACCTGTTTTTCCGATAATATAGACATGCTTGCGGCGGTCTTTGGTCTTTATGCCAAAAACTGTTGTCTTATTTTTATATTCTGCGCGGGCAAAAAAATTGACATCCTGTTTGTCTTTATCTGTAATGTGTTCCGAGGTAGGCAAATTTTCCGGAGGCTCACCGGCCAGAGTTTTGCCCCAGGCAATGTTTCTAATACCTGCTAAAAGTATGCCTGCAGGGTGCCAAACCGTTGCAAGTTCCTGAGTGTTGAGAATTTGTGTCCGATTTTCAAAAAAATTAAAAGTTCTTGCTTTGATTCGCTTGATAAAGTTATCTTGCCCAAACCAGACGCGTTTTAGAGACAGTTTATTACCTTCCCCAAGGGCAAACGACCCAAATGTCCCTGCTATATTCTGCATCAATACTTTTGGACTGTGAGTTTTATCTTCCGATGTCACAAGGATTCTTATAGAAGTGCGACCGCCTTGAAACACCACTTTCTGGCTCATGTAGGCTGAATTTTCACTTGATTTCACTTCCTTGATTTCGCCGGTTAACGGGTCTTTTGTATTTTTTGTTTTTGAGTTGACTGCAGTATTTTGCCAGTTAAAAGAAGGGGTGGTTGTCAGTATCTGAATCACGGCGCGAAGCCCCGGCGGTTGTTTTGAAAGTACGCCAACGAGTGAAGATAAAGTATCGATGTCTGCGGAAAGTTCTTTAAAAGTTTTTATTGGCAGATAAAAAGTGTGGGCGAGGTTGAGCTTGCCAACTGCTTTATGCTTATATTTCATCACAATATCCAGTGGGTCATAGGTTTTTTGCACTACCGATTTTGGATACGAAGCTGAAATAAGGCTTGTGACCAAAGACTCACGATGAGTAGGAACCGTGACGTAAAAAAATATGGTTTGACCTGTCAGTACGATTTCAAATGAGTAGTTGTCAATTGCACTTACCAAACGACGCAAGAGACTGTGTTTATTTGAAAGAAGCGATGAAAAAATTTGTGCGGCGGCGTCAGGAGTAGTTTCGTCATCCTTTGGATTCCTTATCTGCAGATGGGAAAGTTGCATGAAATGATTATATCATTTACGAGTTCTGTTCTTTTCTTAGAAACTTGCTTATGTAATCACAGTATTGGGGAAAGTCTTTTAGTGCTGATAAAGCCGAATCATAAACTTTTTTTTCATTAATTGTTTCATACCCGTGAACAAGTCTATTTCGGAATCCTGCACTTTGAGATATACTTTCTGCAAAGTTATGAGGAAGTACGCCCATCCTTCCAATTTTTATAAATGTTTCCCTGTATTCCAGTGGAGCTGCTACTTTGAAAGGAAACACCTCTACAATGATGTGTTGATTGATGTCTATAGCACGACCTACTAAACGTTCCATAACACGCTCAACAGAATCCTGTGTTTGCATGTCCTTCAAAAAGGCGGCTTTCGTATCAGGAAGGTATATTTTAAGCCGTTGCAAGTCTTCAAGGATAGAATTTATCTTTTGTTCTATTAATTGCTTATTAAGCATAGTCTGATTTCAACTGATCAATATTTTTTTGATTCATTATAATGAGATTATCAAAAAGGTCTTTACTATCATGATATTTTTTATATGCCGTCAGGAAAAATTCTTTGTACAAATCTTCGTTCCCATAAAGCAAAACGCTATCACGCATAGCTTCGTATAAAAACAAAGAGTTTTTTTTATGAAGCGTCTTGACATCCACATTATCACCATAAATATGCGCGAACTCACCGATAAGAGAAAGCTCTTCTTTAAAATCAATGCCGCCTTTCCGGTAAACTGCAATATCCGTGTCAGATTCGGGATTAATCGTTTTTCCGGTAACTTTTGAGCCATGCAAAATAATAAAGTCGAGTTTATATTTTCTCCCGATGTCGGCGATTTGTTTTGTGATAGTATTGTCTTGGTTTGACATGATTATATTGTAGCATAAGGAAAGGGCGATTTTGGTGAAAAGTCACAAAATTATTCGTAACCCTGGGGTTAAGTTTATTTTATCTGCACGGCGGTGTCTGGCGCTGTTTCGTCGTCTTTTGGATTCCTAATTTAAAGATGAAAGAGAGATGTGAATTGATTATATCAGGCTATAGCTTAAAAATTTGACGGCATCATATACACATACTAATATGTATACATATGTTAACCAAAAGAACAAATATTTTATTCGATGAAAAAACGTGGGAAATACTTGTGTCACTTGCCGAAAAGAAAAAGACCTCGGTTGGTGTACTTGTAAGAGATGCTGTGAAGGAAAAATATCTTGACGAAGAAGAAAAGATATGGAAACAGCGTGCAAAAGCTTTCGAAGATATCGAAAAAATTCGTACTTCAATTAAGCATCGTTTTACACTAAAAGAAATTAAAGAAATGATTGCGTATGGAAGAAAATATTAAGCTTAAGTATGTTATCGATGCCTCTTATGTCGCACTAGCCAAGCAAGAGAATGTGCGGCTTCTTACATTTGATGAGCGACTGAAGAAGTTAACGGAGCTATGAGAGTTTTTTTCGATATAGAAACATTATAAGGAGAGGAGTAAGAATCAGTAACCCAAAACCGATAAACTGTAAATACTGCGGCCAGAAGATAACAACAATATTACAGCGCCCTTGTCCTTCCGAAGCCTCACAAATATTTGGGCGAAGGAGGAATCCATTCGCCCAGTTGTTGACAAGAACATGATTAGTGAGTTCTTTTCCGAAAAGAAAAGGAAAAATTTTTGAAAAGAAATTCGTAATTCGTAATTCATAATTCGAAATAGCATAGGCTTTCCAGCCTGTGTCGTATCCTTGAGAGAGATAGAGTAGAAAGTTGCATGGGATTATTATACAAATAATTCAAAGTGTAGTGTGGCCGCCCCGATTGTGTCGGGGCGGCCACCAATACCTCTAGTCTACTCAACGAACCAAAATGTTCCAACGCCCCCAAGGGAGCGGAGGTTCTCGACTGCGGCTTCGAAGCCGCGGATTTTCTCGGCGGTGTCGCCGACAGTGATGAGAAACTTCCCATGGCTGTTTTTGCAGCCAGGATTGATCGGATCTTGGCTGGCCAAGTCAAGCAGCCAACCTACCGTGCCGTCGCAGAAATCTGCGGGGGCCAGAGAATCCTCCTTCGCCACCTGAATGGCGGGCAGGAAGGTCTCGAGCCTGAGCGGAGGCATCACCTCCTCGGGCTCGAACCACAACGTCCCCACGTTTCCGCGGGCGGCCAGGTTCGCGACAGCAGCACCGAAATCAGGCAGTGGCTCGCTGAGCTGACCTGCGACGTCGACGAGATAATCGCCAGCGCCGCAAGCCGGTTCCTGTGGGATGTCTGTGGCCAGGTTCACTGGCCAACCGACTGATCCCGAGCAAAAACCCTCAGGTGCGGACACAGGCTGAGGTTCTGGTGTCGGTTCCTCGGTGGGTTCCGTCGTGGGTTCTTCCGTCGGCTCAGGAGTTGGCTCCGGCGTCACCGGTGCCGGCTGGAACCAGAGGGTTCCGAAACCGCCGCGGGAGCGGATGTTGTTGAGTGCCCCTTTAAAATCAAAGGGACCCTCTAGAACCGTGTTCACGTCGACCATGAAATCGCCGGGCCCGCACTGTGGGTCGGGCGGGTCCTCGTCGACGCCGCGAAGATCCATTTGCCAGCCTTCGAAGCCGGCACAGAACGCGACTGGGTCTACATCGGCCTCAGCCCTTACGGGCATGGCCAATGCGACCAAAATCAACAAAAAAACTACAAACGCCAAAATCGCGACCTTCATGTTTTGCTCCTTTCAGAGCTTGAAAAAAGAAAATACTAGACTAGAGGTGTTAAAGTGCGTGACAGTGCTTCATGGCGCAAGCTAATGCAAGCCAAGAAGTCCCGTCACAGGCTAAAATTTAGCCTATAATATTATAGTCTATTTTGACTTATAAATCAAGTTTGGGAAGATCAGAAAAGGAAGAATCAATACTAAGAAAACCAATCCAATATACTGCAACACTTGCGGCCAGAAAATGATGACAATGTTAGTTCGTAGTTCGTAGTTAGTAGTTTGTAGTTCATTACCCTTCGGGTCGCCGAGGTCCGAAGAACGAAGGCGCCACCCATTCGCCCAGTTGTTAATTAGAACATGATCCTTGAGCTCTGTTCCGAAAATAAATGGAAAGAATTTTTTTACGTTACAAGTTATAAGCTTCGAGTTACAAGAAAATGAGTACGCTTTCCAGTCCTCATGGTAGCTCTGCCACAGCGCTACAGTAGCATTTTTGTCAATGTTTTGTAAAGATATATCGTATCTCGTCGGATCATTATGACCTATTGTAGTAATGTTTTTAGAGATGTTTTCCGATTGGATACTGTCACCGTTTGAAAAATACATTCCCGTTATTAGTTCATAGGGAATCGGATAAACAAATACTTCCGCTATGTCATTAACCGTTTCAATATTTCCTATAGAGACATTATCAAAATGCAAAGTATAGCCGATGCCGTCTTTTGCCATTGATGGGATCACAATATAATCCCAATCAAAATTCTTGTGGTTTTCTAGATAAAGCTGTTGATCTACATGACGCGAGGTCAGATTTTCGATCCAGAAATTCAAAGGCAAACCAAAAACGTTACGTGATTTTATAGCAACTAAATAACCCTTACCTTGTTCAACTTCGGGTAATATAATGATTCGGCATGTTGTTGCATCAATTGCTGTCAGTCGCACAAAGCTGTTAGTATTGCCCGAAATTTTTTTCTGATCGAACTTTCCTGCACCTTTTGGCCAGCACTCTCCGTCTTTGCCGGGAAACTGACTTTCAGAATAAACATACTTTTCTTCTTTTAATGGAATATTGACATTCAAGTAGTTATCATTCACATTTATTAGATTATTTATCTCATCGCTGTCAATCGAAGCATCAACGTCTGTTATCACAACAGTCGATGGAACAACATCTATTTCTGTCAATTCAGTCGAGAAAGTTAAAATATCATTTTCATGAGCTATTGAAGTTGGATTATCTTTAGTACCTCGTCCAGTAAAGATCGACCTGAAAGGATAGTAACTGTTATTTTGACCTACGGTAGTTTTGTATATACCAATCCCTTCATAAGCTTTATCGTTATTGTTCCACTCATATTCGGGATTTATGTCCGGTAAATTTTTATATAACTCTATATTTGTTAATGATCCATTAGATCTATGATAAATATCTAGACTCCCAAGTTTTTGTTCTAAATAAAATTCGTTGCCGTTAGTCAAATAATTTGCCGCATAGTCGTTATACCATGCTCGGGGATGAGAAATCCCACTTAAGCTCTGGTCAATTATTACCCATGAGATATTGTATTTATCAAGCACGTCATTAAATTTCTGTTGATCTTTAGAGTAAAGAGCATAAGACAGCTCCCAGTAAAAGTTTTCATTATAATTACTCCACACATCGAAATTACGGTCTATGATCTGCTGCGTAAGTCCATACCATAAAAAACCAGAGCCCGTATATCCCCAGTTGTAATATGACCAGCCGGTAGGTGACGGTGATGGAAGGTGAGCTATTTTTTCTGTTTCCGGTATTTTTTTGAAATATTCAAAAAGCTGAAGATATTCTTTTGGCAAGTCAACGTGGATTCTTTTGTAAAATAAATTACCGGTAAATACCGGGAATCCAGAGATAATTACTGCCGAAGATATTAGGGAAACAATTAGGACAATAGTCGTTTTTTTAGCTTTTATAGTTAAGTCTGTTAGTTTTAGTATGAAGAAAGTTCCAAAAGCCAAAAAGACACTATAAAAAAGCGACCAGCTTATGGCAAACTTGGTGAAGGGGATTCGAAAGGCTTGTTTGAACACCGGAATATGATTGCGAAAAATATCTGAGATCAGAGAAAACGGAGGAATATCTGTTGCCAGGAATGTAAAGGTTAGAATAAGCATGCCAGCCAATGAAAAAGACTCCCACGATTTTTTTCTAAAACTTATTAAAAATCCAAGAAAAACGAGCGCAAAAAGAGTAATGTTTGCAAGCTTGGCATGAATCTGTTCAAAATGTTTAATCCAAGGTTCAAATATCTTTACGGGTTCGCCGGCAATTTTCACATCACCTGATTCATATATAAAACCTCGCATATTTACCATATCGTTCAGGCCACCGTATTTTTCGTTTTTGAGGATAAATTCATTAGTTTGTGTGATGTTGTTGTAGGCATTTAGGTAGGTCTTACTGTTTAAAAAAGTATAGTATCCAATCGGCAGCAGCCAGTAAGCGTTCGTTGCAAGAATTATTAAAGTTACAAATAAATACATTTTTAAAGTATTGAATATGTTGTGCTTGTCAATAAATAGTCTGATCACAAATCCAAGTCCTATAAAAACCATGTACACAATAAAAAGCGGCGGGATAAAACCCTGCATTGAAGCTGCCAGATTTAACAGGGTAAAGATGATAAGATTTTTACGATTTGTATAGTTTATGACTTTAAAAAAATATAAAATCAGCCATGGCAGTAAGCCAAAATGAGCAGAAAATGCCTCAAGCGGTATATACATCATCTGTATGGTTGCGAAGTTAACTAAATAGAATAACGCTCCAATAGTTGCAGATGCTCTTCCTATCCAAGGATCATCTTTTGAACGGAAGTAGGAGATAAGAAAATAAGATCCCAATGCTCCGACTGTATACATCAAAAGATGGAAAAAAATTCGCAGTGCATTTTGTGGTATAAAAAAGGAGAAAAGGTAGAGTAGTAGGGTGTGAGGTAAAGTGGCCGCATATCCATGCCCGCCCGTCAATCCAAATCCTTCGTTTTCCTGCCAGAGGCTAAATAAACCTCTTTTGAAATTGACTTCAAAATTAAGCTCGGGAACCAAGTTGTCCCAGCCAAGCAACCATTTTCCAAAAGGGAAATTAAGATACCCGATGAGAATTGCTACTGCAAGAATGAGGAATACAAAAGGAAGATCTTTATTTTGCCTCATTTTTGATAGTAAGGTATGCATACTGAGATTTAATTCTCACAAACAGGTTTTCAATACGAGAAGCGATAAACTGTGAAATTGTATTTTGTATAGGAACATTATAATTATTTTCAGTGAAAATTTGAGTGTAATAACTTTCCATAACAACTTCATAATCGCGAAGCCGGGCAATCCTTTTGGAAAGCCTGCTTATCATTGCCAGTTTAGATTCGTTTCCAAGTGTATTTATGACTTTAGCAAAACCGGATTTATTTAATTTAAAAATAAGGACGTCTGTCTTTAACTTTGCTTCATTTAATGCTTTTTTAATATCACTTGAGTTCAAAATGCCGCCAAGTTCAGGACCGAGCATAAATGGTTTATTATAAGACAGAGCATAGGAAAGGGAACCGGAAGCGCCAATAAGTCCGCGATACGGATAAACTACAAGATCGGCGGCGGCAAAGTATTTACCGATCTCTTTTTCAGGTACAAAACCGGTAATTATGATTTTTTCATTCTTAGATGCTTTTTCTAATTGGGTTCGATAATACTTCTGATAATATCTTTTATCTCTTAATGAATGTGCTTCACCACCTGCGACGATCAGTCTGATTTTACTTTTAGGATTTTTTTTCAGATATTGTGAAACCTGATTTATCAGCCAGTCTGCGCCTTTGTACCATGTGACAAATCCAAAGTAAAGAAGCACTTTTTCATCATGCTTGATATTCAACTTGGCTCGTGCTTTATTTTTTGAAATAGTTTCAGAAGGTATTTTTATGCTTATCGGAAAACTTATGATGCGGTCAGAGCTTACGTATTTTTGTACTCTTTGTTTTATGGCATCATCCAAAACAATTACTTTGTCTACGAGTTTTGTCAAAACATGATTGTAGAAATATACTAAGGTATTTAATGTTTTTAGCTTCAAAGAGCCTTTTTTAAAGTTAAAATGCCCGGAGATAGTATCAAATGATTCAATAAAGTTGTGGGCAAAGTAGCTGATTTTTCGGCCATTAATCTTTATAAGTGTTAGAAACGGTATCAAGAAAGCAAAGTTTTTGATTCCGCCATTTGCCGCAAATTCTGAATGAACATATACTTTATCGATTTTATTAAAGACAGAAAGCCATTTTAAGATGCTTGGATAAACTGTCAGGCGTCGTTGGTCAAAAACACGAAGTACTAATATATGCCCATCTTGGTAAACGTGAGGCTCGTTGTGTCCATTGGTTTCGGCAAGAACTACAAATCGAACATTTTTTTTCTGCGCGATTGGCCCTATCGTTTCTTTCGTATACCACGAGATACCGTAGTTATTGTCATGTCCGCCACGTACCGGATACCCCGATATGACGAGGTGTGTGTCTGGACGGTTGAACTGTTTCAAAAGCCTTTTGCTTAGCATGTTACCTCAAAACTGTTGTGTAACCGTTGTCTTCAAGACAGATCTGATAGAGCCCTCCATTAAATGGAGCCTCTTTTGTGCCAGATTCTGCTGCTATCTGACCGCATCGGATTATGGCATCTTGTTTTATCTGGGTTTGACGGGTTTTAATCCATAAAAATCCCAGGACACCGATGATGACTACAAGTGCGATAGCTGTAATAGTCTGCAATAGTGACTTATCCATAGATTTTTGCAAATTTGTAATTATTCTTTTATTCCTTTATCGCAAACGATACATAAACGTTGTGCGGCAAAGGGATAGCGAGAAACGCTAAAACCACCAAAAAGAAAAAGTGCCTGGTCGCACACGAACAAAAATTTTCCGCGTTCGTGTGCGTTAAGGCCCCCAGGCTGGCCTCTAGCTCCTGCGGATAGGAGCAACTTACTGACTACTGGCAAGCGGGGTCAGATCCGTAGCGACTGCAGATGTCGCGGAGCCGAGCATTGAGCTCGGCGACGAGGCTACGCGCCTCGTTGATGGCCTTGGCAACGGGCTGATAGTTCATCATGCCCGTTACGACCCAGTCAGGGTCGTTGAACCCGTCGGGGCAGACCTGCCAGACGTTGTCCTTGTCCATGGCGACGTTCATTGCGGTTCCAGCCGGGACCAAGCTCGCGTTGCAGACCTTCAGGCCTTCCTCTCGGGTCGTCTCACCCGGTCGGAACCAAACGCTGCCATTCGTCCAGTTGTTGGACTTGAGCCACTCGTCCGCGCTGTCGGGGGCGCTGAACAGGAAATCACCCTGGACGTTGCAGTCGTCATCCGTCGACTGCGGAGAGTTGGGGAGCGTTTTACCGCAACCCGCTCTCCACGGTTCGTGGACGACGAAGACACCCTTGGGCAGGGGGTCGAAACTCAGGGCAGAAAAACGCCCTACGTTTTTGACCGCCCCGTCCTCACTGAAGACGAAGGCTTGACCGCCTTGAAAGAACAGATCCCAATCGAAGTTGGCTGCGTAAGCCTTCTCCGACGGGCTCATGTCCGTCAAAGCGACTACGGCGATCGTCTCGCCCGGTTGCGCGCCGGCCCCCGCGGCGGGTGTCGCGGGTTCGTCCTGCGCGCTCGGGGAGACTTCCAACTTAACAGGCTCGCACCAGTAGGTGGCTGCGCGCCCGTTGCGGAACGACTCGGCCGCTTCGAAGGAGCTGTAGCGCGTAATGACATGATTGATGTCAAGCGCATAGACTCCCGGGCAGCCAGGGTCGTTCAGACCCGTGCCGGAGACTTGCCAACCGACTTGGTTGGCTGCCCACCCCGTTGGGGGGGTGGCCCCTTGCGCCTGTGCGGCGCTCGGGGTGAGAAATGCCGTGAAGAGTACGATCACGGCGATCGTTTGCGCAAATTTGCGCATCTGTGAATCTCCTTTCCCGCTTTCGCGGGATGAAAGGTTTGCCGGTGAGCGACCGGCATTGACGTTTTACTCCCGGGTCGCCCTGCTCAAGGCGGCCCTGGACGTCATTGTCCATACTGGCGGCATTATAAATGGATCCTTCGCTATCGCTCAGGATGACGCAAAAGAATGTTGCCAAGATAGACAAGACGTCGCAATGTAAACGTCAAATTGTTATTAACGTTTCTCGCATTGTTAAGGTGCTGATCGCATAACGTATAACGTGTAACGCAAAGCGTTTAACGCAAACGTTTATTTTGAATAACATGCAAAACGTCATTCAAAACGATCATCACAAAATTATTTTTACCCTTCTCATCTTCAAAGCTAGTTCAAAGCGAGGAGGGCAAAGTTGAAAGGTAAACCCTTCGATGTTGCTCAGGGCAAGTCGGTTTACCGCTCAGCTTTTTTCCCCATAAAAAACTCCACCATTCAGCAGGTTTAAGCCATGGATATGGTAGAGTAAATTTTCTTGGGAATTTTCATATTTGAGTATCCTATAGTATCACATTTAGGTCGTGATGTCAATCTGAAAGCTGTAAGAGCAGTATCTCGTAACTTAAATAAAAAAAAGCTACAAGTTACGAGTTACAAGATTTTAAGGAGTAGGGAAGAGCTTGGTTTCAACCCTTTGAAAGCGTTTTTCGTGACCATGTATTTCAGCAAGAAGCTGATAGAATTTTTCATCATGCTCTATAAACCTTTGCTCTATTTGATCATATTTCTTATTAAATTTCTCGTCAGCTTGACGATGAAGTTTGTCGTACTTCTCAAATCTTTGTTCTATTTGAGCGTATTTCTTATTAAATTTTTCATCGGATTCTTTGAATCTCTTTTCCATTCGCTCAAATTTTCTGTCGAATTTTTCATCTTGTTTTGCAAATTTTACATCTATATTTTCATTTATCCTTTCTTCCGTCTCACCGAGTATCTTAAACATTTCTTTGACCAATTTATCCATCTGATCGTCAAAATACTCTATGGGAACAAAGGTTTGTTTTAATTTTTCAACATCTTGATCGGTGATCATAGAAACACAGTATAAACTTCACAAACTTTTCTTGTCAAGGAGTATTTTCTACATCACAACATAACATTTTTTACGCAAAAAAATCGGCCAATTGTTGCATATAATCTTGATAAGAAGGAATGCTATTCATATCAAGATCGATCGCTAAAGCCGCAAGTTTTTGTCCATACGCAGTTGCTGTAAGAATATCTTGGATATTAAAACCATTGACGATTTCTTCACTTTTTTCAAAAGGAAATCTTTGTTGAGATCCAATCATATCAACTTCATTTAAAGGTGGTTTAAGTGTTGCTATTGTATGGATAGCAAGCTCTCGCGCTTGCTGTGACTCATTGGTAAACCTTTCAGGATCTAAACGTAAAGCTTCTCCTACTTTAAGCTCTAAAAAACTATATATTCCCAACAAATCTAAATTTAAGGGTGTTTTTCCACCGATGTTAGCAGTAGGTTTGATTGGTACTTGAGGATGTTCCCTAAGTAATCCAATAAGATCGGGAAGTATTTGTCTAATTATTGCGACTTCTTTCGGCAAAGGTTCTCCTTGTCGAGTATTAAGTATAAGTTGATCGATGCGTTTTATCTCTCGCATCAGCTCATTTCGAGGATCAAAAAGATCAACAGAATTTGGTTGTGTCAACCCATCTTCTTCTAATGTATGATTAGACATAATAATTTATTATTTTTAACGACACATTATAACAGGATTTTACTTTTAGGCTGCCAATAAATAAATATCGGGTATGTATAAAAACTCTGTAGATAAGAAGCTTAAATTCTTTTCCTCAAATATATCCCTGCTCCAAGTCCGGCGAAGCTAAGCGCGGTTACCAGAATGCCATATTCAGGTCCGGCTGATGGTACTTTTACCGCACCCATAACCTGTTTTTCGATACAAAATTGGGCAGTATCTTCGTCATAGGCATTGTCGGCTTTTACCGTAGATTTATTGGTTACACAAAATAAACCTTTATCTTGAGGCATACGTGCTTGGTCTACGATGACAGCGACAACTTTTTCAATTTTTCCTTCACCTGCTTTAAGCTCAGGATAAGTCCAAGAAATGGTTTTTGTATTTGCGTCATAGGCGCCGGGTCCTTCTGAAGCATCAACGTACGAAGGAAGAACATCCTTCACCTGTATATTTTTAAGCGTTACATTTGCAGTATTTTTTACTTTGATCTGAAAAAATATTTTTTGACCTGCGCTAAATCGTGGGTCGGACGCTGCATAGTTATCAACATACTGAGTGATGCCACCTTTGGTTTCCTCACCACGACTGACAGTTTTGTCAATCATAATAGACATAGAAGGGGCGCCACCACCGTACTGACCGTATTGTCCATATTGGCCAGAATCTGCGCTAACTGGGAACGCAACGATAAGAGTTGCGAAAAGAAATAAGAAAATATTTTTCATCAAGCGAATTATATTATAAGATATACTCTATGTCAACTATAGGATATAATTTGTGTAACGTGTAACGCAGAGCGTGTATCGTTTATAATTTTTGTTACAACAATGATAAAACTTAATGCAGAACAATTGAGAGACATACCGCCATCACAAGCAAAAAAACATGTTAGAATCTTAAAACGCAACCCGATTGATCTCATTTTGGAAAATGTATATGACACCTATAATATCGGCGGACTTTTCCGGCTAGCCGATGCGCTTGCCGTAGAAAAAATATATTTATGCGGGCAGATGGAAACTCCGCCAAATGGTCGTATCGCCAAAGCGTCAATCGGAACATATAAGATTGTGCCGTGGGAGTATAAAGCTTCAGCACCTGAAGCGATACAGGAAATGAGAAATGATAAATTAGAAATGAGAAATGGGAAATCATCTATCATTTCACATTTATCATCTCGCATTCAAATTATAGCGATAGAGCAAAGCGATAAATCAGTGCCTTACACGAAAGTCGATTACACCTTGCCGGTTGCACTTGTCGTTGGCAACGAAACATTTGGGGTCAGTGAAGAAACATTAAAAGCAGTTGACAAGATTGTCGAAATACCGATGTGGGGGATAAATAAATCATTGAATGTGATAGTGTCAGCTGCGATTGTCGCATACCATATTGCTACAAGGATTAGAAATTTTAAATGATAAATGAGAAATGAAAGAAAATCTGGTTCAAAATAAATCTTTTGAATTTTAATTAAAACTTATTAAACTTTATAAAATTCTTATAAAGAATAACGAATACATTATCTCAAAGCAACTATTAAGAAGCGGAACAAGCATTGGAGCAAATATTGAGGAGGCTATAGCCGCTCAGACTAAAAAAGATTTTTTATCTAAAATTTATATCGCTTTAAAAGAAGCGAGAGAAACAAGATATTGGTTAAAATTATTAAGGGAAAGTGCCATTACTCAAGTAGATTTATTATCTTATCTAGAAGATATTGAAGGACTAATTAACATATTAACGAAGATAACTAAAACTACAGAAAACAACTTAAAGTAATCTCTCATTTCTCATTTCTAATTTTTGAAAGAGTGAGCCTAGAGCGGGAATCGAACCCGCGCTCTAACCCTTACCAAGGGTTCATTTTACCACTAAACTATCTAGGCACGAATTTCCCATTTTAGCAAATCATGGCGTTTTTTTATACTATATACTATTTATATGGCTATAAAACCGCTAAAAGATATTAAAAAAAAAGATAAAGTCGAAGAGGAAGTGTCGGTGCCATTCATGGTTTATGTAAAAGGCTTTTTCCTTGTCGCCGTTGTACTTGTTGGAATGTTTTTGATAAGTACCGCAGCTAGAAATCAATCTTCTAAAAAATCTCAGGAGAGTTTATCTGACAGATTGCCAACAAAAGAAGAGCTGGCGCAAACTTTTTCTAAAGACGCAATTCAGAAGAAAATCGGTGACGAGATTCGCACCAATGAAACTTATCGTGAGACCGTCAAAACAGTACAAAAACAATCCGATGTCGTGCTTGGCGAAGCTTCAAAAGCGGCAACCACTGTGATTGAAGAATCAAAGGAAATGGTGACAGATCAGATCTACGAATATACTTACGGAAAAATAGTCGAAGGCATGGTTAACGCACTCCCTGAACGCCAGAAAGAGCTTTTGCTGCAAAGAATGTGTAAGTGAGTTTAGCTAGGGTTTTAATTTTGATAGTCTACCCACAAAAGCGGATCCAATCGATTGTCTGTTGTTGGCATTTGTTGAGTAGTAGTATTTATTATTCTTGAATAGTTATCCAATGTAGGAATATGTAGAGCAAGATCTTGGACATCAAAGTAAGGATGATTTGGATCTCCCCATAAAAAACCTGGTAATGCTTGTCTGGCAGACCAAAATAAAAATGAGTTACTGAGGAATGCTTTTGCTTGATCAGTCTCGATATCAGTAAACACGCGCAAACCACCTGTTGGAAGTACGCGATGCCACAAGGGTGCTTCGCAGGCAGCTTGTGTAGAAAAAAAAGAATAGAAATCATAATCGTAGTTGCTATAATCTATTCCCCTCGCATACTCCTGGAGTTCTGGAGGAAAATTCGGACCAGTTACAATGATTTTCCTTGCACAAGTTACGTGAAGATAAAGTCCAGCTGGTTCTTCGTAATCAAGTTCGTGGTAAGAAATAGCCGCAGGGTAGGGCAGTCCATTCTGCAGACCCAACGACACTTGAGAATTAGCTTGCATTACGAGACCGCCATTTTCATTATAAGAAAACGCAACCAGGGTTAAAGATGGACCACTATGATGCAAAATGGGAAGGAGTTTTAGCCGATTAAAAGGATGTGGTGCATATCGGATAAATTTTTTTTGGGGAGCCAATTGCTCGGCTAATACTCGACTATACTCCCGATAGATATCCGCTAGTTGAACGGAATATCGTTCTCTGCGTTCTTGTCCATGTCCGATCATAAGGAGATAAACTGCGATATTATACTACATATGTTCTATTGATTGTAATTCTGACAAATATTTGCTATCCTTTTTCCACTATGGAAATCAAATACTTAGGCCACTCTGCATTTTTTATTAAAACCAAAACTGCAAAAGTTGTCACCGACCCGTTTGATCCACAGATGGTTGGCTTGAAATTCCCAAAAACAGAAGCGGATATTGTCACGGTTTCACATTCTCACAGCGACCACAACTATCGTGCGGGTGTCAAAGAGGGAGCGCTTTTTTTGGATTGGCCGGGTGAATATGAAAAGCAAGAGGTGAGAGTCCGTGGCTACAGCAGTTTTCATGATAATAAACAAGGGGCAGATAGAGGAGAAAATATTTTATTTAAAATTGAGGCAGAAAATATTTCAGTACTACATTGCGGCGATCTTGGACACATGCTTGATGACGTGACGGTCGAACTTATTGGCGCCGTTGATGTTCTCATCATTCCAACAGGCGGAATCTATACGATCGGCGCTGAGGAAGCAGTGAAGATAGTTCAGGAAGTTGAGCCTTCAATAGTCATACCCATGCATTTTGGTCGCGCAGAGCTTAATCCTGCAACTTTTAAAGATCTTGCGCCCGTAGAAACTTTTCTCAAAGCATTTGGCGCCAAAGATACCCAAACCATCGATAAACTTACCATAAAAAAAGAAGATATTAATCCGGAAGATATGCATGTAGTTGTACTAAGTATCTAATTTTATGGCCAAACCTTCAGATCTTTATAAAACACCACCTCATGATGCTCAGGCAGAAAAGTCGATATTGGGTGCGGTGCTTATCGATTCAAGCTCTTTATCCCTCGTTGCCGAATTTGTGCTGCCGCACCATTTTTATCTAAGAGAACATGCACTTATTTACGAGGCGATGCTCAAGCTCTATCAGGAGCAAAAACCTATTGATATTGTCACTCTTAAAAATCAGCTGAAAAACGATGGGAATCTTAAAGCCGTTGGCGGCACCGAGTATTTATCAGAGCTTATAAACGTTGTTCCAACATCAGCATACATTGAACAGTACGGTCAAATTGTCAAAAGCGTCTTCACAAAGCGTAAACTTATTGAGGTGTCCTCTCGCTCAGTCGAGCAGGCTTTTGAGGATGAGGGAGATATAAAACAGCTCATAGACGACGTTGAAGCCTCTATTTTTGCTCTCGCTCAAGAATATCAGCATCGTGATTTTATACAGCTTAAGGAGATCGTCCAGGATCGGTTTGAGGAGCTTGAGGAGTTTGCCAAAAGCGGTGAGCATACCCGAGGAATCGCAACAGGATTTTCACTTCTTGACAGCAAGCTTTCCGGTCTTCAGAAATCAAATTTAGTAGTTCTTGCCGCCCGTCCCGGTATCGGTAAGACCTCATTTGCCCTAAATATCGCACTTCACGCTGCAATGCATGAAAAAAAATCGGTCGGGTTTTTTTCGCTTGAGATGAGTAAAGAAGAACTTGTTGACCGGCTGCTTGTCGGCCAGGCTGACGTAGATGCCTGGCGACTCAAGACAGGGAAGCTTACAGACGATGACACCAAAGCGATAGTATCTGCAATGGGCGAGCTTGCCACAGCTTCAATTTTTATTGATGACACTCCGGGGATCTCGATTCTTGAGATGCGCACCAAAGCCCGCAAACTCAAAGCCGAACGTGGGCTTGATCTTGTGATTGTCGATTATTTGCAACTGGCTGATGCCGGGCGTAGATTTGAGTCACGCGTGCAGGAAGTCACATTTGTATCTCAGGGCTTGAAAAATTTAGCCCGCGAACTTAAGATTCCCGTTCTATCTTTGTCACAGTTGTCTCGAGCGGTCGAGCAGCGCGGAATCAAAAAACCCCAGCTTGCCGATCTTCGTGAATCAGGCGCGATAGAGCAGGACGCCGATGTGGTACTGTTTATTTATCAGGAGCAGGATAATGCCGATCTTCTTGACAGCAATCAAAAAATCGTGAAGGTCAATATAGCCAAACACCGCAACGGCCCAACCGGTGAACTCGAACTTATGTTTCGCGGTGACCGCGTCAAATTTTATTCCGTTGATAAAAGCTCAAGTATTTAGAAGTAAAAAACGTATTATCTTATCTATCCATGTCTCCAATGACAAGGTTTCTTATGTAGTCGGCTTTACTTACGCCGGCCTTTTGAGATGCTATCATGAGAAAATCGTTCATGTCGCTACTCATCATGAAGTTGAACCGATATAGGAGCCGCTGTTTTTTGGCGGTTTTGAAAAATGACTCGATAGTTTTTTTCAATTCTTGTTTTTTTTCGGGAAAATAAGTTTCCATCGAAATCAGACGGCTTGAACCTACCAAAAGTGGGGTAGATTTATTCTTTTTCTGGAGCATCAAAACAGGTTTGTGCTGTTGAAGTGCTAGAGTGATAAATCGACCAAGCTCAAAGCTGGATTCGCTTGCCTCAACCACCAGTGCATCAGCTTTCTTGATTTCTGTAGTCAGTTTGGCTTCGGAAGATTTATTTTTTGTAAGCTTTGATAAAATAGCTTCCATTGTCTTGTGTTTGTTTTTTTTGATGATTTCGGCTATTGGTTGAAGATCGGTCTGGTTTATTGCAAGAGTTATGATGTACATGCTAATATTGTAACAGAAATATTATTATGTAATTATACAGTATTTTGAAGTAAGATTTTACTTATGAAGATAAAAGATATATATCAGAGATATAAAATCATGCCAAATCTGCGCCTGCATATGTTTCGGGTCGCCGGAGTGGCTTCAGTCATCTGTGACAACATTGCCGAAAATGTTGACCGCGATTCAATAATCGCCGCCTGCCTGCTTCATGACATGGGCAATATCATCAAGTTTAAACTTGATCTATTCCCTACATTTTTGGAACCCGAAGGCCGTGAATACTGGCAAAATGTACAAAACGAATATTTTAAAAAATACGGCAAAGACGAACATGTCGCCACACTTGATATAGCTCGTGAAATAGACGTAAATCATAAAGTAATGAATCTTTTGGAAAGTATCGGGTTTACGCAGGCAAAAGAAAATTATGAAACAGCTTACTTTGACAGAAAAATTGCCGCTTATAGCGATATGCGAGTTGAGCCTCATGGCGTTGTGAGTTTGGAGGATCGTTTTCGCGATGGTCGAAAGAGAACTCGTATTCATAAACCCAACAGCCATGATGAGTCATTGTTTGAAGAAATGTCATCTTTCTTGAGAAAAATCGAAAAACAGATTTTTGAAAAAACCGCAATTAAAACAGATGACGTAACTGATGAAAAAATTTCTGATTATGTCAAAAAACTAAGTGATTTCGAGGTTAATGTTCATAAAAGTTGAATAGCCTATATTTTTTTTCTACCAGATACATGGAGTAAAAATGTTTTACCGACTCCGTATCCTATCAAAGCTCCAAATACAGCATCGAAAAGATAATGACAATGCAAATAAATACGAGAAAAAGCGATGAGAATTGCGATCATATAGTATAAATACCTTCGTTTTTTATCAAAGTACGCAAACACGACGGCACCGGCAAATGCTCCGGCCGCATGACCCGAAGGAAAACTGAAGTCGCTTGGACAGTTTGTGGTCACGAGCTGATTTACGATATAAGGGCGATCTCTTTTTACGATATTTTTTATGAGGATATTCACCAAAAAAGAGGTTGTTAGAAAGGCAAGAAGAAAATATAAAATAAATTCTTTATGGCGTTTTTCTTCCCAGGCAATCATAACGATAAGTAAGATTAGCCAGATGAAGACCGTTAGTCCAGATAGTGATAAAAACAAAAAAAGACTGTCGGTAAAAAAATTGTGTGGAATCAGTTCTACGATTGCTTTTGTTAGAAAAGAGTCCAGGTAACTGATATCTTTGAACATATCCTTGATACGAATTACGAAATAATTTAGGATCCTGTCAGAAATTCACTCCCGCCAGTGCTCCTGAAATACCGTGCGCGCGTGTCGGGATCCCTTTCTTTCTGTCACCCTAATAGGTATATCTAAAATTTCGTAATTCGTATTACTTAATATAATACAAATAGATATTGTGTTCCCCTTTAATTTTTTTAGTGAGGGAAAGATTTTTGATGGGGTAAAAGTAAGATATTACTTTTATGGGACGGCCTAAACTTTTTAGTAATTCTCCGACAGAATCGTTTATCCAGGGCGCAAAATAAACATAAATAGTTGTAGCCTTATTTTTTTTAATTATTTGTCGAAAGTCATATTTAAATATATCTTTCCAGATTACCGTAATATTTTTTTTATTAGGATGGAAAATCCGTCGCAGTAACATTATAAGGAAGAGAAAAAAATTGATATCGATTGCCACAAATTGGGTATTTAGTCCTTTATTATGAGACGCTTTGGCTGTTTCAAAAATTATTTTTCCGTCACCTGCACCGAGATCAATCACTGTTTGATCGTTTTTGAGATTTAGCGCATTTATGACCTTGTTTTGATCTTTTGAGTTTGTGGGAAAGTAGGGAACAGGGTTGAGATTTGTAGAAACTAAATAATAAATCAACAGGCACACTGTAAAAATGATTATGAAATAGAACATGAACATTTTTGTGCCGCAGGTGCATTTCTATTCGAACACTTCTTACCCTGGATTCGCTCCATAATACTTGCTTATCAGGAGAAAGAATAATCGGATACTGACTTATTTACACCTCAGAACACTACCCTTTCTAAGGCACATTATACGAAAAAAGTGAATTAAAAGGAAGCGAATGATATTTTGTCCAAATTTCAAATAAGTGATAGCCACTTTTTTAAACTGAGTTATTTTAATTCATAATAACTACTTTTTGTACTTCCTTTCTTTTCTACATATCCTTTTTCAGTCAAGGATTTCAAAAGATTAAATGCCTGCTGTCTTGTAATTTTGAATTCTTTAACTAAATCAGATGAAGATATTTGTCTATATTTTTGTATAATTCCTAGTACTTCTTGTTCTTTAGGTGTAGGGCGAAGATCAAAAGTTAGTCTTGATAACCCTGTTTCTATTCTTCCAAGCGCACTTTGCAATGAATATTTTACCCCATCGGTAAAGTATTCCAACCACTTTGTCTTATCACCACTATCTGCAGAATGTAAACTATCTGAATATAACTCACGATCTATATCATAATAATCATCCAAAACAAAGTATTTATTGATAAGGTAATTATGTCTTAAGAAAATAAGAGCAGTCAGTAACCGGCATACTCTTCCGTTACCGTCTTCAAATGGATGGATGTATACGAATTCATGATGAAATATACCTGTTTTTAATATCGGTGACTCTTGGGCTTTAGGTAACCAATCCACTAATTCTTTAAGTGATTGTTTTATTAAGTTACTTTCATGAAATGGAGGCTCATGTTTAATAATGAGGTTCCCATTATTGTCATGTCTCCCCACAACTATTGATTTGTTTCTAATTTTACCTTTAGTCTCATCGTCAACTCCACTCATGAGTTTTTCATGAATGTCAAGAATTTGAGTAATATCTACTTGTTGCTTTATCCTCTTCTTGAGTTCTTTAAGGATTTTAAAATAGTTTATCACCTCTTTTTCATCACGATTTGTAGGCATCCGATCGTTAAGAAGTAAATTGGTAACTTCTGCTTCGGATAAGGGATTGCCTTCAATACTATTTGAAGCATAAGAAGATTCTATTAGATTGTCTCGCTCAAGATTAAGAAGTAGTTGTTTGGGAATTTTTGTACCCTCAAGTCGCCCATACAACCGTTCGATTTCACTAATGTTGTTAATAATTTTCGAGGTCAGTGAAAACTCAGGTTTGAACATATCATCATTTTAAAGAGTTCTTTATTAATTGTCAAGTTAATTGACAATATATTTGTAAATAGAACAACCCGTGTCGAACTCTTATTGAGGCTAAAATTTAAGAAAAAAGAGAAATAGCTAAAATAGCCTATTTTATCAAAGTATTGATTAGTTCTATATATCAATCTATTCGTATGTTCGAACCTGAGATGTCCTGACCTGGTGCCGCAGGTGAGAGTCGAACTCACATGGTATTGCTACCACCAGTTTTTGAGACTGGCCTGTCTGCCATTCCAGCACTGCGGCAATTAGTCACATATTGTCCGGGATAGCTTATTATAGTACGTTATTTACGATTAGTCATTATTAATTTTATTTATTTTATCTAGATAATTAATATTTGCTGGAGCTTATGAAGTGATTGCTAAAGGAATAAACATCGTATGGTCATTGCGTAGAAAATGCATTAAACTCTCTTTTTCAGTACTATTAAATATTATTACTTCAAGACTACCTTGGTCATTCAATAGTGTTTTAAGATCACTGCCCGACTCGACAATCTGAACTTTACCATTAACTACACCGTACACAACTGCTGATTCTTGGTATACAATCAAATGTTTCATTTCTGGATTGTCGTCAAAAGAACCAAATCTATATCTTTGGAAATATCCTTTCTTAAGCACAATAGATCTAATACTGTTACCTTGATACAAAGATCCATCAAGAGTAAACTCAACATCATTTGGAGTTATGATATCTCGGTATATGGTAAAGATTTCCTGTAATTCAGGATCTACTTCGTCTGGCATTAAAATATCTTGAGCAAATGTACTAATCATTCCATCTACAGTCGAGGGAATGACGGCATCCGGTGCAATTTTTTTTAAACTATCGATAACGAACTGAACTGGTTGTCCTGCGGAGTCATTGCAATACGGAGAGCTTAAAGCTGTATGGATATATTCATCAAGAAATCTTTTGATACCAGTAAGATCTTTTATACCTGCCCGGTAAAACAATCCTGTTAAGAAAATTGAATGGTCGTAATCACCGGTTAAATCAAATCCTAATGGTCGTCCTTCCTTCATCCGTTGCCTAAGTTCTACAGCTCTATCCAGATGTTGTGCTAGAACAAAAGTATGGCTCGCGGTTGGATCCAGGATCCCTGTATGCTGTAATATATTTTCAAGTACAGTGAGGTCAAGAGCTTCGGCGAGTGCTTCACTTCCAGTAGGAGCAATGGTATCCCTTACAAAAGGCAAATGTCCTACTGCTTCGTGTACGAAATAATCCATGTTTTTAGCACGGTTTTGGGCGAGATCATCTTTGGCGAGTTGATTATTTAATACAACTGCAACTTTTGTAGTCGATTGACAGTCGTCAGTTGCTTCTTCTGGTCCGCCCTCCAAGATCACTTGTCCGCCAATATTTTCACCTGTATTTTTTAAGTAAATTCTATTTGGCGAAAGACCATAAAGTTCAAGCAACTGCGAAGCTTTTTCATAGTTTTGGAGAACCTGCCGATAATATTCGTTATAGTCGAATTGTCCATTTGTAAACCAACTTGAAGGTACTCGATTAGGGTTCCCTTCACCAATAATAGTCAAGTATTGGCGAAATTTTGCTGTTGGGCCATCTTCATCTTTTGGGACACTGTTAAAAAGTCCTACAGTTTCACCATTTACAAAGACAGGATTTCCGTTTGTATCTAGCGGGTTATTTTGTTCGTTAATAGTAAAAGTATTGAAGTAAATTTCGTTAGTACTTTCCAGACCTTCTAAGGGAATAGCAGTAGGATCATTAAATGGTTCCACGACTCCAGGTGGCGCAGAAGTATCCTGAACATTAACATAGTAGGCTGCTCCAAAACTAGCCCCGACGGCGACAGATGCAGCAAATAGTGTATTCTTTAATTGTTGTGGCAATTTTAATTCCATAAAATTTATGATGTATTATTCTATGATACTACGATCATTATTGAAGAACTTTAGTGACTTAAAGTCGGCATATATAGAGATTTGTTAGCGCTGTAGGTAAAAAAGGTGAGAGGAGCTTCGCCTTCCTTAAGAAATTTATAAATAACTGTTTCAAGACTGTCTTCCTGTTGATTTGCAAGCTTGTGCAAATCCGAATTTGGATCGATGATGATTAGTTCGCCATTGGGATTTGTACTGAAAATTACACTTTTTTTTGGGTCATAACCGACAATGTGTTTAACTTTTGGATCGGGGCCAAGATTGGTCATTCTTGACCTTAAGAAAAAACCAGGTTTCAGGCTGATCGTTCTTCGAGTGCCATCAGGAGGATAGACTGTCCCGTCGGATCCAAAATTCATAGTGTCAACAGAAAGATTATTTCGATAAAACCTAATAAAATTTTCAACTTTCTGATTTGGATGTGGTGCAAGAAATCTAACCAGTGTTGATGCTACGACTCCGTCAAGACCGATTGGTGCACCATTACCACCTACATCATTGACCGCATCAACTATAAATTCAGGAGGCATGCCCTCCGAATTACCGCACTCCGTAGAACTATAAGCTAAGTCTTTATAAGCGTTCATAAACTGTTTTATTTTTGGTAAGTCAGTTATACCGGCCAGATGAAACAACGTTGCAAAAAATACGGCATGCGGATAATCACCGGTTTTTGCAAACCGTATCGCCCCTTCGCGGCGAACAAGTGCATCAAATTCTTTTGCCCGTGCTTCCCATTGCCCGTCAACAAAGCTGACAATGTCGGCATCACTCATCTGAGGAAAGGCCTTCTTCATAAGATCGGGTAGTTGAGTTAGCGTTAATGCATCGGCTAGAGCTTCGCTTCCTTGAAGTACTATTTTATTTTCTGCAAAAAATAAATGACCAAGGGCTTCATGTGTAAACCAGCGGTTAAATACAGCCTGCTCTTGCAGACTGTCTGTACGGCGTGACCGATTGTTCATGATTAAAAGTGATCGAACATTTTCGTTACAGTCGTCATAAAGTTCATCTGTCGCACCTTCAATAATTACCCGACCGAACTCAGTCGGATCTACTTGTCGTATGATTGTACGACTTGGCGCAAGACCTTGTCTCTCGAGTTCTACAGAAGTATCCTCTATGGGAGCAAGTACCTGATTGAAGTAACCAAGAGAATCAAATTGACCTTCAATAAACCAACTCTCATCGATACGATGCTCGGTTGACTGGCCTTGAATTCCTTCTTTTCCAATAACAACATAGTAGTTTCTGGTGTTTTGAGTACCACCCGCCTCAGGGACACTTTCAAAAACTGCGACCAAATCACCGTTATGCAACAGAAATTCATTAGGTTTTCCCAAAAAATTGTTCTCGGGTGTCACTGTGTAAGTACTAAACTTAATTATATTTTCGCCAGCCCGGGCTTCTACCGGCGGAGTTCCTGTAGTGGAGGGTGGAAAAAAAGTATCTACTGGTTTTAACCACAGCGCTGCACCTACCCCAGCAGCACCACTTAAAAATTCTCTTCTGTTTATTGTCATACCGAAGAGTATTATAGCAAATACTATTTAAGCTATCTATTCCTCTCATTTTTCATAAAAAGATAAGTTCCAAGGACGATGAATACCGTAAACATTATGGCGATAACGGCAAAATCAAGAACCGGATTAAAGATCACGACTTTATCATAATCAGGAGTTCCCAGATAAAAAATGCTTCTTGCAAAATCAAGCGCATAGGTCATCGGGCTAATGCGTGAGAAAAAGAGCAGAATGGGCGGCAGTTCTTTTATTGGATTAAAAACCCCGGCCAGAAAGTATTGAGGAAAAATGATGATCGGGAAAATCTGGTTTGCCGATCTTTGACCGCTTAAGTTTGCTAAAACCAGCACGCCAAATGCTCCTCCAAAGAAGCAAATGATAAGCCCGACCGGAATCATGACCAAAATCTGTACTAAAGTAAAAGGTACGCCAATCACAAGTGCAAAAAGTACTATGCCGATCCATTGGGCAAAAGACACCAACGATTCACCAAAAATTTTCCCGATGATAATTGTATAGCGAGAAACAGGTGAAACGAAAATTTCCTGAGTGAAATTGTTTTCCCGGTCTTCGATGAGAGAAATAATGCCTGAAGCAGTAGACTGAAACAGAGTTTGGCCAAGCACACCGGTAAAAACAAAGGTCATGAAATTAAATCCTACATTAGAACCTAAATTTTTTTGCAAACTGCCACCCAAAACTCCGATAAATAAAACCGGAAAGATAAAAGTGATAAGAAGCCGAGGTCGGTCATTCAGAAACCTGATAAGGTCGCGGTAGGCAAGCATTACTATGGCGTTAAGTTCTCTACTCATTATCGTGATCAATAATTTCTAAATACGCGTCTTCCAGAGTCGGTCTGTGAATTTGAACAAATGAAAGCTCGGTATCGATGGATTTCAAAAGATGCTGGATCCTTCTTTTTTTCAGATCGATTTTGATATGCTCGTCAAGTTTAAATGGAATGTGTTTGGCTTTAAGTTCAGCGATCAGATTATCCCGATTTGACGCATCTGTGAGAAGATATTCATCGATTAGATCTGATTTAATTTTTTCCGGCGTCCCTGAGGTGATTATTTTCCCATGATTGATGATACAAATATGATCGGCGTCTTCGGCTTCATCAAGATAATGCGTGGTCAAAAAGATAGTCGTATTTTCATTTTTGCGGACAAAGTTTAGATACTCCCAAAGATTTTTCCGGCTAAGAGGGTCAAGCCCCACAGTCGGTTCATCAAGAAACAACACTTTGGGTTTGTGCATGAGACTGCGCACGATCTCAAGCTTGCGCTTCATGCCGCCGGAGTAGGTTTTAACTGATTGAAAAATATCCTCGTCAAGTCCCAAAATCTTGGAAAGTTCTTTGACTCTTTTTTTATAAGCTTCAGGCATGAGTGCAAAGGTAGGTCTAAAGGGAAAAAGACCATACAATATGGCATGGAATCTGATGTTTTCCTCAGCTGTGAGATTTCGATCCAAACTTGGATTTTGGAAAATAACCCCGATGTTGCGCCTCACATGGCTGTGTTCTTTTTCAAGGTCATATCCCGCAATTGTTATTTCGCCTGAAGTTTTTGACAGGGTAGTGGTAAGTATTGAAATTGTGGTAGTTTTCCCGGCGCCGTTTGGACCCAAAAAAGCAAAAAATGCGCCTTCATTGACATGAAATGTGATGTCGTCGACTGCGTTCGTCTTGGCCTTTTGGTATTTTTTGACAAGGTTTTTAACCATGATAATGGGTGTCATAAAGAATATCATTCTAACAGGAAAGAGGAAATCATAAAAGTTCTAAGGTAGCGATATCCCCATTTTAAAAATTAATATTGACTTTTATTCAAAAAAGAAGTATATTTTGGATGGCAAAAAAACAAGTTTTTAAAAAAAACGTTCATAACTTGCCAAAAGTATTATAACTTATTAAAAATATGCAAAAAAAAACCGACTACGTAAAGGTCGCTTCATATGAAGGTCATAAGGGTGAGGTAAAAAAAGTAGTCCTTTTGTATTCAGGGGGGTTAGACACTTCTGTCATGCTTAAATGGATACAAGACGAGTACGACGCCGAGGTGATTGCGCTGACTATTGATATTGGTCAGCAGGCTGACGACTTGGAGATGATTCGCAAAAAAGCACTGAATCTTGGCGCTATCAAAGCATTTGTTATTGACGCCAAAGACGAGTTTGCCAATGAATATATTGCCAAAGGCATAAAAGCCAATGCTTCATATCAGGGAAGTTATCATCTTTCAACGCCAATAGGGCGACCGCTTCTTGCCAAATGGGCGGTCAAGATCGCAGCACAGGAAGGCGCAGATACAGTAGCACACGGCTGCACGGGAAAAGGCAACGACCAGGTGCGTATAGAAGGAGTCGCACTAGCTTTAAATCCGGATATCAAAATCATCGCACCCGTCCGAGAATGGGGAATGGGGCGAGATGAAGAAATGGCTTATGCAAAAAAACACAAAATACCTGTCAAACAAACGGCGGCTAAACCTTATTCTTACGATGATAATATGTGGGGTGTGACCGGAGAGGGTGGAGAGATAGAAAATCCGGCGCTTATACCACCTCTTAAAGATATTCTTTCGGTTTGTAATTTACCGGAAAAAGCGCCCGACAAACCGGAGTTTATCAGTATTGAGTTTGTCAAAGGTCTGCCGGTTACAGTTGACGGTAAGCAGAAAAAATTAGCAGACCTCATATTTTATCTAAACAAGTTGGGGGCAAAACACGCAATTGGCATAACTCATCATATCGAAGATCGCGTCGTCGGACTCAAAGTGCGCGGTGTCTACGAGGCGCCTGCCGCTGAAATCATCATTCAAGCTCATCGAAACTTGGAAAAATATGTCTCGACCCGCATCGAAAATGAGTTCAAATCCGAAGTTGATACCAAATGGGCATATACCTGTTATGCAGGTTTGTGGTATGACCCACTCATGGATGATCTTAACGCATTCATAAACAGCGTTAATGAAAAAGTGACCGGTAAAGTCACCTTAAAACTTTATAAAGGAGTTGCAGAAACCGTCGCCGTTGAAACTCCAAACACCATTTTTGAAGAAAAACTGGCAACGTTTATGGCCTCAACCGCATTTAATCAAAATGCCTCGCCGGGATTTATCGAACTCTTCACCCTTCAGATGCGGCTTGCACAACGAGGTGAAAAAACCGTACTGCTATCTATCGGGCGTCGCAACAATAAAATCAAACTATTGCCTGCAATCAAACAGCTTGAGGAGATGAAATACAAGCTTTATGCAACGTACAAAACACATAAGTTTTTACAATCGCATAACATCGAGGCGATATTGGTTCATAAAATATCGCAACCACACAAAAAACCAAATTTGCAAGACTTGCTTGACGCCAATAGATTTGACCTCATCATCAATATCCCAACTTTACATGAAAAAGATACTACAGAAAAAGAGATCACAGATGGACAGGTCATACGCCAGATGGCAGTGAAGTATAATGTCAAGCTAATAACGAGTACCGAAGTAGCAAAAGAGTTTGTGGAGAAGCTAAGGTCTTATAAAATCAAGTAATCAGAAGCTGGTAGTCAGATTCCCAACACTTTGCGACCATTAACGGTTGCAATTTTTACTAGGGCATCAACGTCATAAAACCTGTTTGTCTCCATAAGAAGTCGAAGGTCGTTCCATAGATTTGCATCATTGTAAGGCATAAAGAGATCGGCAATATTGTCTACACCAATTGCGACAGTGATGTCATGAGGATACATCTCATCGAGCGGAAGTACCGGATTATGTATTGGAGTATGTTTTTCACTTCTTCTTGCATTGATCCAAGACATCGGGCAGGAAACGAACATAACACCTGCATCTTTAATCGATTTATACAGATTTTCTCGATATTCTTTTGGATGACAGTTAATAGATATCCCATGAATTCCGACAACCTTTCCTTGCATGTTATGTTCAACTGTTTTTTTCACAAGCAGTTCTGTTTCTTTTTCTTCTGGAATATTGAGCTCATCAACATGTACATGCACCATTTTATTTTTTTTCTTAGCCGTTCCCAGTAATATATCAAGGTGTTCATCTTCTCGTCCTTGATCTGCTTTTAAAAGCCCTCCAATAATATCTACAAAGTCAGCTCCCACTTCAAACCATTCGCGAGCTTCTTTATCAAATAGTCCATAACTTGATTGGTTAAGATATTTAATAGCCATCTGTGATTTATAAGCATCACGTACTTTTTGCGCAGCTTGAATAGATTTATCCCTTACATCTGGATCTACATCAATAAAAGTTCCTGTTGCAGTCGTTCCTTGTGCAATAAGAGTTTCCACAGCCGCTGCCATACGATCATAAATTTGATCAATGGTTGAGTTGATACGAAGCTCTTTATTTAACTTCCATTTTTCGTGTCGCTGTTTGTTTGCGAGTTTATAAAGCTCAGGGGTAATTGTGTAAGCGCGGTCAAAATGGGCGTGGCAGTTGACCCAGCCACCGTTTTTGCGAATTTTATTTTCGATCTCTTTTCGAAGATCCAAATATTCTATTTTATTTTTCATATTTTTATCCTTTTTTCTAAAGAATGAATCAGAGTCTCAACGGCTTTTTCGTTAAACCCACCTTGCGGGACAATTATGTCAGCATATTCTTTGCTTGGCTCAACAAATTTCTCATGCATCGGACGAGTATATGTCTCATATTGAAAAAGACACGAATCAAGCGTTCGTCCTCGCTCTTCGATATCGCGCTTGGTTCTTCGCAGTATCCGGATATCAGCCGGAACATCGACAAATATTTTAAGATCAATCATGTTTCTCAAAGTCTCGTTTGCAAAAATCAGAATTCCTTCAATCACAATAAGCGCGGCGGGGGAGACATGGGTAGTCACGCCTTTCTTCCTCGTGTGAGAAGTAAAGTCATATTGCGGTACCTCAACACTTTTGCGATTTGTAAGCAACTTAAGATGTTCGATCATTAAATCAGTTTCAAGGGAATCGGGGTGATCGTAGTTGGTTTTCACTCGTTCTTCCATGGATTTATGTGATTGATCTCGGTAGTATCGATCATGAGGAATATAAATACCATGTGAATTAAAGTGAGAGGCAATTTTTTTGGCGATAGTAGTTTTACCTGAACCGGTGCCGCCTGCAATGCCAATTAGGAAAGATTTTTTTGAATCCATTGCTTATTTAATTTCATCAAAATTATAATCTAACACACAAAAAATAGCAATAAATATTTGTTATTTTAGTCAATTTTTGATAGAATGTTGTTCTAATAAGATAAAATGCAAAGATAATGAATATTATAATTTTAATGTTTTGAATGCCTGAAGGTATAACCGGTTTACGTCCTCCTTTACAGTTCACTCCAGGAGAACCAATGCTCACTCAGAATAATGGAGAGGAGCCTCGATCTACACGCCAAATCCTCGCTGGTTATGGTATGAATCCGCTATTTTTAAATCATTTCTTTGATCCAGATGGAACATGGATTTATTCTGACCCTGAATTTAACCCGTACGATTATACAGGGGATCAATTATTTAAGGAATTAAGGAAACGGTTAGCCATTCCTTATAAGTTAGGTCAAGCTGTATTAATTGAAGGTCATAAAGATTTTAATGTCCATACGTGGCGGCATATAAAATGGGTTAAAACGAAGTCGCAGCAGCTTCTAGGTGAGGCGGGATATTTAGATGCTCAAACATTAGATAACGCTGTATTAGTCGCGGCCATTCATGACATTGGTAATATGATTGGCAGACAATGGCACGAAGAATTTTCTGTCCAGCTTGCTCCTAACATCCTACCTAGGCTTCTAGAAGACACATCTCGGTGGGATGCAATATATAGTGGCGTTTTACATCACAATGAGAATAATTATCGAGCTCGTAATTATGCCAACCAACCCTTCGATGTTCGTCAAGCAATATTAGCTGCAGAGAATACTCCGGTAAGCAATGCTGTCCTGATGGCAGATAAAATGCATATTGGCACAGACAGAGTATGGTGGACGTCAAAGAATAAAGAAAGAATTTATAATCATCCTCATTCAGAAGGGAATTTAAATACACAGACTTCTCACGTAGGATTCTCTCCAGACAGAAATACATTTGTATGGAAGTTACAATTTCGTCCGGAGTTTGAAGATGATGAAGCAGCGAGTTTAAATAATGCTGTATATTTAAATGGTAATGGGAAATATCAGCCGCACGCATCTGAAAGAGTGCGTCTTAATCCAGATGATGAATTCAGTCCAATAGATCCATTAAAAGCCTGTAGACAAATAATCAATATTTATGGGCCACAAGTGCCAGGAGGAATAAATAGAATAGGGCTTACTATAGATGCTGCATTTCAGCTTTTTCCAGGACTTGAATCGCTTGAATTTAGATACGTAGATAAGCAAGGCGATGTAATTTTTGAAAGAATATTTACTCCAGTAACTACCGATGAAATTCTTGAAGAATTTGCAATGATGAATGCGCCTACAAAATAAAGCGTTGGATCTGATGAGTGATATAATGAGTTTCATGAATAACGAGGAATTATCAAACAAAGAAATCGCCGAACTTCTTCGTAACGTTGCCGCAGCTTACATCCTGAAAGGTGAAAAGGAAAACCGTTTCCGTATCATTGCATACGAAAAAGCGGCCTATGGGGTCGAGCACTTATCCCGTGAACTTCGTGACGTCTGGCAGGATGGCAAACTTTATAAAGTTGCCGGCATTGGCCCAGGCATCGGTTCGAGTCTTGAGGAATATTTTGAAAGAGGGGAGTCGAAGCACTTTAATGAAATACTGAGAGGTATTCCGGAATCGGTTTTTATCCTGATGAAAGTCCCGGGTATCGGGCCTAAGAGAGCCTTCCGGCTCGTCATGAAGTTTGGACTTACCGATAGAGAAACTGTTATCGATGATCTGTTAAATGTAGCGCGTTCAAACAAAATTTCAAGTCTAGAGGGTTTTGGGCAAAAATCTCAAGAAGACATCATCGAAGGTTTGGAAGTTTATCAAAAACGCGATCGGCGTCAGGAACGCATGCCCTTGCCATACGCGTTTGAGCTTTCCGAGGAAGTCATAGATTATTTAAAACAAATCCCTGAAGTCAAGCGTGCTGACGCTCTTGGTTCAATTCGTCGTCGAGTCTCAACTATAGGCGATGTAGATATCGCGGCCGTAGCAGATGATGTCGAATCAAAAAAGATAATCGCACATTTTCTAAAATATCCAGGACTTAGATCAGTTGAGGGAGCCGGTGAAGCGAAAGCATCAATACTTGCGGCAGGTAACGTGCGCATCGATCTGCGGGTGCAAAACCAAATAAGTTACGGCTCTATGTTGCAATATTTTACGGGTAGTAAAGAACATAACATCCGGCTTCGTGAGCATGCTTTAAAGAAAGGTTATTCGCTTTCAGAGTACGGAATGAAAGAGATGAAGAAAACACCCCCTAAGGTCCCCCCTCGAGGGGGGAATAAGGGAGGTGTGAAGAAGGAGCGATTGCATATTTTTAAAGATGAGGAATCGCTATATTCATTTTTAGACCTTCAATATATTCCACCTGAAATAAGAGAGGGCACAAATGAGATTGATATTGCCAAGGCAAAAAAGATTCCACAGCTTGTTGAACTTGATGATATTAGGGGAGATTTTCATACGCATTCCTCATACGATCTTAAACCATCACATGATTTAGGTTTAAATTCGTATACCGAACTGGTTGAAAAAGCCAAATCTTTGAAATATGAATACATTGGCTTTTCAGACCATAATCCCAAGAAAATGGGACTTTCAGACGAAGAGATATTGGCTATCATGAAAAAGCGAAAGGAGCATATTGATAAAACTCTTTCATCATCCCATATACATTACTTTATAGGTCTCGAAGTTGATATTTTGCCATCAGGAGAACTGGCGTTACCGGAAAAAGCGTTTGAGTATGTTGATTACCTTATTGTTTCACTGCATAGCTCATTCAGTATGAGTACCGTTGAGATGACAAAGCGCGTACTGAAGGCTTTATCGTATCCAAAAGTCAAAATTTTCGGTCATCCGACAGCACGGCTTCTTGGGAAACGCGAAGGAGTTGAACTCGATTGGGATAAAATTTTTACATTTGTTAAAGAGCGTCACATAGCCTTAGAGATTAATGCCGCGCCGCCAAGACTTGATCTTCCAGACATATTAGTTCGTGAAGCAAAAGAGGCTGGAGTCAAATTTACCATCGACACCGATGCGCATAAGGTAGATCACATGGATTTTATGCAGTATGGTATTTCAGTAGCCAGGCGCGGTTGGGTTACAAAAAATGATGTTATAAATACATTACAATATAACGATTTAAAAAAATGGATAGAGCTGTAAAGATTTATTGAGTATAATATGTAAGCTTATGGCCGAACTTTCAGTCAATTTAGCTGGAATCAAACTGCGTAATCCGCTTATTTTAGCTTCAGGAATAATGGGTGTAAGCACTGCTTCTATGAAATTTGTCGAAAAAAATGGCGCGGGTGCTGTGACAATGAAATCAATTGGACCCGTGGATAGAGTTGGTCATAAAAATCCGACCGTGTACTCTTGGGGTGAAGGTCTACATAACGCTGTGGGATTATCAAATCCTGGTGCGCAGGAAGGACGCGACCATTTAAAAGATATGATGAGAACGCTTTCAATTCCCGTTGTTGCCAGTTGCTTTGCCGATACCGTAGATAATATCGCTAAAGTTGCGGCAACCATGCTGGAAGCTAAGCCGGCAATTCTTGAATTAAATCTTTCCTGCCCAAACACCGAGGACGACTTTGGCCGCATGTTTGCTTTAGATGTTAAGGCCACGGAGCGGGCAGTAACATTGGTAAAAAAAATTGCCGGGAAAACAAAAATATTTGCTAAGCTTTCCCCGGATACCGCAGATATTGTTGATATTGGTAAGGCCGCAGAGGCTGCCGGCGCCGATGGACTTACAGCCATAAATACCTTATCCGGTTTGGTTATAGACGTACATTTAAAACGCCCGGTTTTAACCAATAAAATGGGTGGACTTTCCGGCCCGGCTATAAAACCTGTGGCAGTGCGCGCAGTCTATAACTTATACAAAGCCGTGAAAATTCCCATCATCGGGACAGGAGGAGTAAACACCGGTGAAGATGCAATTGAGCTTATCATGGCTGGGGCAGCAGCAATTGGTGTCGGTTCAGCAATTTACTATCGTGGGATCGATGTTTTTAAGAAAATTACCGACGAGATGAAAGAATTTATGGAGAAGGAAGGATACAAGTCAGTTGGGGAGATGAGAGGAGTTGCGCACAAATCATAAATATGCAACACGACAAACCTTTAATTTTAGCAATACAAAAAGTCATTACAGAAAATGCACGCGTAAAGTCATTTTCTTTCGACTACGATTTTCCCGGCAAGCCCGGACAGTTTGTGATGGTGTGGATTCCGGGTTATGATGAAAAACCATTTGGCATCGTGAAGATTGACGGTAAGTTTCTGATTACCGTTGCAGCCGTTGGAGATTCGACAAAAGCATTACATAAAATGCGAGTTGGGGACAAACTTGGTTTCCGTGGCCCGTATGGCAGTTATTTTACATTGTCAAATTCAAAAAAACCCATTGCGATGGTAGCAGGCGGCTATGGAATGGCGTCTCTGGCTTTGCTTGCTCAAGAAGCAAGGAAATCACGGCGCGACGTACATCTATTTTTAGGTGCAAGAAACAAAAACGAATTACTGTATTTATCATGGGCAAAAAAAATCGGACTCAAACTGCACCTTTCAACGGATGACGGCTCTGCTGGCTTTAAAGGTTACAACACTGACCTTTTCGCAAAAGAAGTTGACAAAATTAAACCTGAAAAAGTCTATGTCGTCGGTCCCGAAATCATGGAGGTTAAAGTAGCAAAAACGTGCTATGAAAAAAACATTCCTTTTGAAGTTTCCTTAGAACGTTACATGAAGTGCGGATTTGGCATATGCGGGCAATGTTGTGTCGATCCGACAGGCTGGAGAATGTGTGTGGAGGGTCCTGTTTTAAACCAAGATCAACTTTCTCATGTAACAGAATTTGGAAAGTATCACCGTACGCCTTCTGGCAAAATTATTCACTATAAATAATATGAAAACAGTGCATTTTGACGTTGATGCAGAACTAAACAAATATTTGAAAGACGAAAAATATTCTCAAGCACTTCAGAAAATTTCTAATAAAAGAAAATATTTTACTGTTGAAGTCATTACAATAAAATCGCTTTCACAAGTAAATAAAAAGACGCTTGCAAATTTTCCCAAATTGAAACTCATTGTCACGCGTACCGTTGGCACCGACCACATCGATCTTGATTACTGCAAGCAGAAGGGGATAGCAGTATACCGCATAGTAGATTACGGATCTTTTAATATTGCGGAGCACGTTTTTGCGTTGTTATTATCGGGAGCTAGAAATATCGTTTCATCACAAAGAGAGATCAAAAAAGGTATTTTTTCTCATGTTAATCATTTGGGATTTGCTTTAAAGGGCAAGACACTTGGTGTCGTGGGCACCGGGAAAATCGGTCTTGAAGTCATAAAACGGGCAAAAGGTTTTGTAATGGAAGTTGTTGCATACGATGTTTTTAAAAATGAAAAAGCTGCAAAAGAATTGGGTTTTCCGTATATTTCACTTGAAAAGCTGGCTCAAACTTCTGATGTCATCACTTTGCACGCACCCCTTCTTGATAGCACGAAACATATGATTAACGAAAAGATCATGAGAGCTATGAAGCAGGGAGTCATTTTGATCAACACGGCACGAGGAGGACTTATCGATACAAAAGCGTTAATTAATAACATAAATAAATTTCGCTGGGTTGGACTCGATGTGCTGGAAGATGAAGAAAAATTTGCCAAAAACCATCCGCTTCTAAAATTTGACAATGTCGTAATTACTCCTCATATCGCTTTTTTTTCAGATGCTTCGGTGAAAAAAATTGCTGATGAAACCGATAAATTGGTAAAGAACTTTGAAAGTGGTAATAAAGAAGGTAAGGTATAACTACATTAATTATAATTGTATTTTTATCATACGTAATATTTATTATTCGAGACAAATGTTTGATAATTTCGTGGACCAGCTTTGATATCGAACTCTGACACTCGATCAAAAAAATATTTGCGCCTTTCATAAAGGCGAAATAGAAAATTTTCTCTGTTTACTGGAATTCTCTCAGGTAAAGTGAAATGTAAACGAGTGACGCGCTTATCAAAAAGAGTGCCATTAGCAACAACAGCAAATTTTTCTGGTACACGATAAAGTCCATGGAGGGCTTTAGCTTGGCTTTCAAGATAGCCAAAAGGTTGATCTGGAGAACCTTGTTGTAGAAATAAAAACATTATATCGCTCGATCTGATAATGACCGGTTCAGGATCGCGGTCTATCCAGTCAAAACCGAAAAAACGCTGCTCGTGTCTGATTTCGGACAATCTTTGATTGGCAACATTTTCCCATGTAGTTACAGAGCCTTCTTGTAATAGTTTATTTAGCTGAGTTTGCATGATATCCGGATACCACTGGGATTGATGGGTAATATTACCTAACCTTTTCCAAGAATCACTATCGACAGCAAGAAGCTGATCAATGACGATTGAACTTACTTCTTGTACTGCAGGTGAATCATCTTTATACGGTGATAATTCACTGCATACTTTACGATATAATGATTCAAGGAATCGAGTCATGGTAGAGTTATTATAACTTATTAAATTATTATGAGTCTAAAAGCGGTATTATTTGATGTCGACGGCACACTTCTTGATACTCACGAGTATGTCTATCAAGCGTTTGAACATAGCCTAAAAAAACATCACAAACTCCTAAGTAGGCAAGAGATCAAAAAAATCATGGGCAAACCACTGAAGGAGTGTTATAAGATTTTGACCGAACTTGACAATATCACCGATCTTGCGGATTCCCATCGACAGTTTCAGCGGGAAAATTATCATCTTTCAAAACCCTATCCCAATACAGTGAAAACTTTAGAAAAACTCCAAAGCTCTGGACTTCTACTTGCGGCGATAACTACGCGCGCACGTGACAGTGCAAAAAAAACTCTTGAGGAGGCGTCAATTTTAAACTACTTTAATTATTTTATCGGTTTTGAAGATGTCAGCCGGCCCAAACCTGACGCCGAACCTCTCCTTAAGGCTCTAAATTTTTTAAGTGTACAACCAAAAGAGGCGATCATGGTCGGGGATAGCGAGGTCGATGTGTATGCCGGGAAAAATGCAGGCACGAAGACCGTGGGAGTGACATACGGTTTTCACGGTGAACATATTGCTAAAACTCATCCGGATTATGTGATTGATGATATTGAGGAGTTACTTAAGATAGTTATATGAGTAAATAATTACGAATTTTCAATTACGAATTACGAATCATTAAGTTATGAGTTTCAAGTTACAAGAGATTACACGAAAAGCAAACCCAAAAAACTACAAATAATTATTATGCCGGCCGTAAAACTAAAACGAAGTGCCATGTCCTTTTGACCTTGCATGCTAATATAGATTGTTTTGGCAAGCAAATTTACTGCATTTATAAGAATAAAAGCAAGTACTCCGGTGTAATAATTTATTGATCTTCCCGAAAGCTCGGCAATGTTTATGGCAACAGCGTCAATGCCGGTGAAGGCCGCAAGTGAGGCGGCAATAAGAAAACCTTTTTGTCCAAAAAGCTCAAGCGTGATACGCGTAATGAGTTTTATACTTATATAAAGTACCGCAAAAAGAAGTGCCGGTTTTATTGAAAGAATGTTTTCATCATGGCGCCTTTGTTCCAAATCTCCTTTTATACTATCTTTTGTCATGTACCAAAATATGGCGCCGGCAACCGTAAACCCAACAATCAAAATACCCAAGGTAGGCACAAGACTTAGGACGTAGGCTGTGTTTAGAGGAAGTAAAACAATAATCACAGGAAAAAAACTTGCCAGTGTGGCAAACATAGCACCGGACACGAGCGGGACAGTTTCTTTGGATTTTTTACTTTGTGCGGCAAGCGACTGGGTGGTTGCGGTAGATGATACGAATCCGCCTAAGATGCTTGTCAATATAAACCCGCGTCCTTTTCTAAACATTTTTTCAAGCATATATCCCAGAAGATCGACACCGCTAATTACGGCGACAATAAGCCAGGTGAGGAATGGATTTATAATCTCAAGTTTAAGCCAAGACGTTGGAATATTGAAGACTTTAAGTACATTAGGCAGATAAGGTATCTCTCCAAGCAGGATTGGTCTATTGGGAAGAAAAGGCAGGATGACCACGGCAATAAGGGCATAGCTTATGATTGCCTTGAGTTCCTCCTCGTGTACGTCTTGTACCACGTGTCGGACGCGTTCTTTATTAGCGAGAATAATCATCAGTAAAACCACGAGGGCAAGGGTCAGTCCGATCGGAAAAACTTCAAGCCCGATAAAAAGCCCGATGAGATATGTGTACATCGTGGCAATCTCTGTTGTGATTCCGTAGCGTTTTGATTGTAGACTCGTGAAAATGTAATGAGCACCAATGAGAAACATTGAGGTAATGGTCAAAATTAAAAACAAGCTAAAGTATGTGTTATAAAGAAGTCCCGCAATTGTGCCGAGTGCGGTAGTTAGCGCCAGTGTGCGTACGCCGATTGTCGGCACATGTTGTTTTTCGTCTTTTTCAAGTTCGTGTTTTTCGTGCACCTCTCGTTCAAGTCCAACGGCAGCACCGATAGAAATCGACATAATGAGCTTGAGGAAGGTCAAAAGTTCCATGTGATTATTATTTAGTATACATTATTGAAGACTCATACAAATCTTTCATAATAAAATAAGTATCATATATAATATGCGAATGTTGAAACTGGCCGAGCAAATTCTTAGTAAAGTGCCGAAAGTAGAATACGCAGACGTTCGCATAGTAGAACAGAGTACTGAAGATATCGCCACCAAAGACGGCATAGTTGAAGCGCTTCATTCGGGTCAATCATTAGGCTACAATGTCCGAGTGCTGCATAAAGAAGTCTGGGGATTTGCCGCTTCAAATGATTTTTCAAATAAAGGAATTGACGCCACGATAAAGAAGGCAATGGAGATTGCCAATTCTTCTGCTAAATACAAAACCACTAATGTAACTTTGGATTCTCAAAAACCGATAACTGTTTCTTATAAAACTCCTATCAAAGAAGATCCTTTTAAAGTACCACTTGAGGAAAAATTAGATCTATTATTGAAAGCAGACAAGGCTCAAAAGGTGAGTCCCAAAGTGGTTATAACGCAATCCTCATATCAGGCAAATCGTGAAAAAAAATACTTTGTATCAACATTAGGTTCAAAAATTGAGCAGGAAATTGTCTGGACGGGTGCAGGAATAGAAGCATCGGCAGTATCAGGCGCCGAATTTCAAAATCGGTCTTACCCGAATTCTTTTCGTGGACAAAATCAAACCCGCGGCTTTGAACTCGTGCGCGAACTTGAACTTGAAAAACATGGTGGACGGGTTGCTAAAGAAGCCGTGGATTTATTAACTGCAGATTTATGTCCAAGCGGGGAATTTGATCTGATTTTAGATAGCAATCAACTTGCTCTTCAGATTCACGAAAGCTGTGGTCACGCAGTTGAGCTTGATCGTGTGCTTGGATATGAAGCCTCATATGCCGGAACCAGCTTTTTGACACCGGAAAAATTATTTACTTTTCAATACGGTTCACCAATCGTCAACCTTACCGCAGATGCAACCATCCCAGGCGGGCTTGGCACATTCGGGTATGATGACGAAGGAGTGCCTGCCAAGCGAACTTATTTAGTAAAAAAAGGCATTTTTCAAGATTACATTACATCTCGTGAAACTTCAGTAGAACTTCAGAAAATCAATCCAAAATATAAAAAAAAGAGTAACGGTACGGTTCGTGCCTCATCATGGAGCAGGTTACCCATGATCAGGATGACAAATATCAATCTGGAACCTGGTGGAGAAGAAGGCACCGGTAAAGCCTGGACACTTGATGAGCTTATTGCCGATACAAAATATGGAATATTTATGTCCACCAATCGCTCGTGGAGCATCGATGATAAACGCTATAATTTTCAATTTGGGACGGAAATCGGTTGGGAAATAAGAAACGGCAAGCTTGGACGAATGCTGAAAAATCCGACATACCAAGGCATCACGCCACAGTTTTGGAACAGTTGTGATGCCATATGTGGCCGCCGGGAGTGGACCGTGTGGGGTACGCCAAACTGTGGTAAAGGTCAGCCAAGTCAAGTTATGTATACAGGACATGGCGCAAGTCCGTCACGTTTCCGAAAAGTGAAAGTTGGGGTTGTGCAATGGTAAAAATATGTTTGGAGAAAAAAAATTAAGACAAATCGCAGATAAAGCATTAAATTTTTCTACGGCTGAAGAAACCGAAGTTCTTCTTTTTGTCGGCAGTAATTCGCTTACTCGATTTGCCAACAATCAGATACATCAAAATGTGGCTTGGCACGATCTTGGGATCTCAATACGTGTTGTCAATGACAAAAGAATCGGCGTGGCCTCGATCAACACATTTGACGACATGTCACTGAAAAAGTTGGTCAATAAAGCGATTGAGCTTGCAAAGTTGCAAAAACCAGACAAGCATTTTGTTTCACTTCCCAAGCCCAAAAAAATTCCAAAAGTAAAAAATGAAGTTTATGAAGCGAAAGAAGAGGAGCTTGCCAAAAATGTCTATTTGGTCATAAAAAAAGCCAAGTCAAATCATCTTACCGCATCAGGCGCATATGCAAACGATACTTCCGAGATTGCAGTTGCCAACTCTCACGGAGTTTGGGCCTATCACGCGGGATCGTCCTGTAATTTATCGACTATTATATTAGGACGTTCGTCAAGTGGTTTTGCCGCAGATGTAGCTAGAAACGTCAAGGATATCGATGCCGAGAAAGTTGCTATGATAGCCATAAAGAAAACCCTAGATAGCGCGCAACCCGAAGATATAGAGCCCGGAGAATATGAAGTCATTCTTGAGCCGCAGGCGGTTTCCGAAATGCTGGCGTTTTTCCAATGGTACGGTCCAAACGCGCGGATTTATCACGAACAGGCAAGCTGTCTTTCGGAAAAGATGGGCAAACGAGTGTTTGGTAAAAACATTACAATCATAGATGATCCTTTTCATCCTGAAATCTTTCCGATGCCATTTGATTATGAAGGGCAACCGAAAAAAACTATGGCAATAGTTGAAAAGGGGATTTTAAAAAATATTGCCTACGACTCTTATTATGCTAAAAGGTATAAAACAAAAAATACCGGCCATGCATTGCCGGCGCCAAACACGATGGGGCCGATACCGTTACATTTATATATTAAACCTGGTAATAAAACCAGGAAGGAAATGATAAAGTCGGTCAAACGAGGTTTATTAGTCACGCGGCTTTGGTATGTGCGCGTCTTAAACCCAAAAACTTTAAATGTTACGGGCATGACACGTGACGCCACGTTTCTTATAGAAAACGGCAAAATAGTAAAACCCGTTAAAAATTTGCGCTTTAATCAAAGCATTCCTGAAGCGTTAAACAATGTAGTTTCAATAGAAAACAAACTGATGCGCCTTGCAAGTTTTGAAGGCGAGCTTGTCAATCTGATGCCGACATTACACATTAAAAAATGGCAATTTTCAAGCGGCACCTTATTTTAAGTTATAAGTTCCGCCATAGGCGGATCTGGACCAAAGGCCCATTGGCCTCTGGCCAAAGCCTTTGGCTGAAAAAGTTAAGAATTTTAAAAATGGTAAAAAAAGAAATAATAAAAACAACAAATATTATTAAAGCGGCCCCGCAAGACACGCTTAGCATGACTCTTTCACACCTTAGAAGTTCACATGATGCGGCTTTTGTTTTTTCCGAAAAAGGGGCATTTTTAGGAGTAGTCAACCCATATTATTGTCTTATCCACTCATCATTTCCCGGAGCAACTAAAATCGAACATTGTCTTTTTCACCCGCCACGAATCATCATCAACGATTCTCTTGAGCGCGTTTCCAAGATGATGATTGAGTCAAAAATTCACTACCTGCCGGTGTTTGATGAAAAAAATGCATTCTTAGGCATCATGACTGCTCGACGTGTATTAAACCACATACGCAATCTTCCATTCGGAAAGATCAGTATAGCTGAAGTAATACTTCAAAAGAAAAGACCTTTGGTTACACTTTATGATTATGACACGATTGCTAAAGCCATGCATTTATTTAAAGAAAACAAGGTTTCAAAACTTGTGGTCATTGATAAAAATATGAAACTGCATGGAGTCTTGAGTTATTACGATTTGATTCCGTATTTAGTCGCCCCGGGAGTAAGAAACAATCGCTCTGCGCGCGCCGGTGAAAAGGAGCAATTTAACAAGATGAAGGTCAAAAATTATGCCAAACCCACGGTGCTTGCACTTCAGGAAAATGCTAAAGTGACTGACGCGATAGAACTTATTCTTACACGTTCCATAGGCAGTGTCATTGTGGTTGACCATGAGTCTCATCCGGTTGGCATTGTGACGACTCGCGATATAATGCAACTTATTCAAAAAGGCAAGCTTCCCAAAAAAATTGAAGTCTCTACAAAACACATAGAAACACAGTATAAAAGTTTAGAAACAGATCTTGAGGCTTTTGTGCGGTCACACATTGCAAAAGAGCGGAAAATTCGTAGCGCAAGAGTGCGTTTTGATGTCGAGAAAAATGGTGGACTTTTCAAGATTGCGGTTTTCCTTGAGCCCGAACGAGGTGAAGTACGTGTTTTTGAACGCGAAGGCAAGGATCCGGTCAAACTCGTCAAGGACATCAAACAAGCGATAAGAAATGAATAAAATCTAAATCTCTCGCTCGTAATCGAAAATTTAACTCGGTTCCAAGCAAAGTTGTAACATTTTCCATAAAGTCGTGAGTGGCATGTTGCATGGAAACTCGTAAATTTTGATTACTCGCTCAAAAATGATTTCAGGCACCTGTTCAGTTTTATTGATTATAATTCATTCATATGACGATTCTAATTACAGGAGGAGCGGGATTTTTGGGTTTGCATCTTGCACATTTCTTCATTAAAAAAGGCTGGCACGTAAAGTTGTTTGATATTGCCCCATATCCAAAAGGGGAGTATCCAGATTCTGTTGAATGTCTCACCGGTGATGTGCGAAGTAAAAAGTCGCTTTTAAAAGCTATAAAAGGCGTTAACATAGTGATTCATGCCGCAGCCGCACTTCCTCTCAAGAGCGGATCTGAGATTATGGCCACCAATGTTTTGGGGACGCGTAACGTGCTTGAAGTAAGTCAAATGAATAGGGTAAAGCAAGTTGTGTATATTTCTTCAACCGCAGTTTATGGCGTGCCTGAAAAACATCCAGTCTATGAGGTAGATCCAATGGTTGGAGTTGGACCTTATGGAGAAAGTAAGATTGCCGCAGAAAAACTTTGTCAAGATTTTAGAAAAAAAGGCTTGATTGTGACCGTAATCCGACCCAAAACATTTGTCGGTACACATCGGTTGGGTGTGTTTGAAATTCTTTTTGATTGGATCAAAGACAATAAACGCATCCCGGTTGTCGGATCTGGTAAAAACCGATATCAACTTCTTGAGGTTTCCGACCTTGTTTTTGCTATTTATAGCTGTGTTTCTCACAAAAATAAAAAGGAAGTAAATACCGTTTTCAATGTTGGCGCCTCAGAATTCAAAACAGTGAAGGCCGATCTTTTGGCCATGTTTAAAAAGGTCGGCTCCAAATCAAGGATATTACCGACACCCGTTTTTCCCATAAAAACAGCTCTCATGATTTTTGAATATCTTAAACTGTCTCCACTTTACAAATGGGTTTATGCAACCGCCGATAAAGATTCTTTTGTTTCAATTGAAAAAATTAGGAAAATCACACACTGGAAACCGAAATACTCAAACACCGAAAGCTTGGTCAAAGCATACCGCTGGTATGAAACTCATTATGATGAAATTAAATCCCGTCCTGCCGGTACGACTCATACTGTCGGCTGGAAGCAGGGGATATTGGGATTGTTTAAAAGGTTTTTATAATTTTAATAAATTTCGCTCGTAACCAAAAATTTACTCGATTCCAAGCAAAGTCGTCATGTTTATCTCTTATATTGTCGTTAGTTGCATATTGAGTGGAAGCTCGTAAATTTTGATTACTTCGCTCAATTTCTTTTTAAATGAGAAGAATATATATTTTTGTTATTGCAATAATTATATTAGCTATTTTCTTTCGTTTTTACCAACTAGGCGTAAATCCGGCCGGATTTTTTACCGATGAGGCAAGTATAGGTCTAAATGCTTATTCAATTTTTAAAACAGGCGCCGATACTTACGGAAGGCCATTTCCGATTTTTTTTGAAGCGGTTGGCGATTATCGCGATCCTGTAATGATCTATTCAACCGTACCATTTGTTGCCTGGCTTGGTCTTAATGAATACTCGGTTCGTTTAGCAAGCGCCATCTACGGTGTTTCCGCGGTTCTCATGATCTATTTCTTAGGACGCGAGCTTGGCGGAAAGTCTGTTGGTTTGTGGTCGGCGTTTTTACTTGCGGTCAGCCCTTGGCACGTGCTTTTTAGTCATGTCGGTTTTCAACTCATTGCCGCAATTTTTTGGCTAATTTTTGCACTATATTTTCTTCATAAATCGTTTAAAAACCATTGGTGGCTCGCACTTTCGTTACTTGGATTTATCCTTACTTTTTTTTCGTACAGTTCGGTCAAATTGTATCTAGTTTTACTGCCGATTTTATTTCTAATTTCATATCGAAAACGGGCACTAATTTTTTTTAAAAAATGGCAGATATGGATCATGTCATTAATCGCTATTTCAATAGTTGCAATATTAATTTATCCATATCTTGTGAACGGAACATTTTTCAAACGTTGGCGTCAGGTTGAGAGAAAAGACTTTGGTGTAAAAAAAATTACACAAAGCTATGTCAATCATTTTTCCCCGGATTTTCTTTTTGCAAAAGGCAACAGTGAGTTTCCCGATGAAAGCGTGCAGCGTCATTCAATACACGGAGTGGGGGAGCTCTATTGGTTTCAGGCACCTTTTTTGATGCTCGGCATCGCTCTAATAATTTTCAAAAAAAAATTAAGAAAAGATTATCTTTTTTATTTATTATTCCTAATTATTTATCCTTTGGGCTCAATGTTTACCGAGGTTGTGCCGCAGGCGACCCGATCAAGCGCGGGTATTGTTCCTTTCCAAATTATTTCCGCATTAGGGATTGTTGAATTTTTCCGTCTAATAAAACAAAAGAAGTTACTCTATAGTGCATATGTTATAGTCGCAATAACAATTGTTTTTTCTATCGCACATTTTTTTTACGCTTTGAAAAATTATCCCTTAAAATCGGCAGACTATTGGGGCTGGCAGTATGGATATCGAGAGGTGATGTATTATTTTAAGTCAAAAGAAGCTCAATATGACGATCTTCGTATTACTCATCGCTATAATGCTGGGAGCGAACTTCTCAATTTTTATAATAAAATTTTCAACTGCAAAAAATGCAGTACAAGTAATAATCCAATTAAGATAGATGTGTCAAAAAAACAACTCTTCGCTCTAAGATTTGACGATCTCAATGAAGCGAGAGACAAATATCCGGAACTAAAGTTTCAGACATTAGAAAAAATTTATCTGCCGAACGGATTAACCGAGATATGGATAGGTGAGTTTGTAAAAAAAAGCTCGTAACCGGTACAGTCCTCGTTCCAGATTCTATCGCTCGACAGCCCCAAAAAATGTCGAAATGCCCACATTTGTTTGGGTCTCCTCGTCTCGCGACACCTGATCCGCGTTATATTTAGTTTTTTTTAAAGATAATCACTTTTGGATGATCGTACACGGTAAACGATTCATCAGCGCTATCATCGATTATTTCAACTCGCGATGAACCGATTTTAAGATAAGGATAACTGGTAAATTCGGCGACTTTTTGAAATCCTAAATCACCGGAAAAAAGGTCACTGTAATATTTACTTGTCCGTGGAAAACAATATTTGTATTTATTGCAATCATTAAGTCTTTGTAGGGGAACGTAGAGACGATTCGAGGCAATCACTATATAATCTGAATGCTTTAGTTTTTCATTTATGATTGCCCATTTGACGTCATTGTCGGGTCTGTCGTACAGGGTCATTTCGACATAGTTGTATCGAGTGCTATCATGAATGGGCACTCTGTCATCCCAGTGTTCAACTGCGATTGTCGATCCGGCAGGAACATTGTCATTGATCCACTCACTTGCCAAAATGCGTGTTGGCCGACTTACATAGATATTTACAAATGCAAGGGTCCACAGCGATATGCAGCTAAAAATTACGGTAATCAAAACGGCTCTTGGCGTAGATTTTAGATTTTTTAAAGCAATGTACAAACCGTATCCGGCAACAAGTGCGAAAAAAGGATACATCATAAGCATGTAGCGCATGAATTTGACGGCAGAGCGACCGATAAACAAAAAATACCAGATGTACCAGACATAGAAAAGTATTAATATAATTGATTTCTGATTTCCGATTACCGATTCCAGAAAATTTTTAGACGATGTTTTCAACTCGACTTTGATGATTTGTTCATAAATCCCAAGCAGAAAAAGTACAAAAATGAACGGTCCTGCGCCCCAGATTGCAATATTTTTCAGGTAATAAATATAGGGGATCGTGCCAACATACTGGAGTGTGTAAGGGAAAATATATGGATCTTGGTTCATAGCAATCTGAAGCTTTATATCCTGAATAAATCTCTCGTATCGTAAAAAAGCATAGGGCATAAATAGGAATGAAAAAACAAAAGAGAATAATGAAAAAATAAAAATATGAATAATAATTTTGCTTAACAGAAAATTTTTAAGATAGGGAAGTGCGAGCGTCAAAACTATAATCGGCAAAAAGATGATTGAAGTCACTTTGGTTGTTAGGGCTGCGGCAAAAACAATACCTGCAAGTATCACAAAAAGTTTTTTAGGGTTTTGTAAGTATTGTAGAAGTAAATATATGAGAATCGTAATAAAAAGGTTTAAGAATACATCAACCACAAAAAAATGCGAGTTTTGTATCGGAAAAAATGCGAGCGCATACAAAAGAGATGAGAATACCGCCGCATGCTCATTATCAAAAAGTAGGCGACTGATCCGATAGATCATTATGATTACAATAAGATCTACTATTACCGACAAGCTTCGCCCCACATAAAGCATTCCGTCGTATGTAGCAATATGAGTTTTAAAAACAGTGTCGGCGAGCTGACTTATTCCTTTTAAAATATAAAGCGGTAATGAGCCGTAGTTAAAAAAGTCAGGGTCGAGATGGCTAAAAAAGCGTATGCGCTCTGCAACAATCATGAG
>Ga0209542_10000838_pt1 | contig 73136 bp, 65 predicted proteins | sample RifCSPhighO2_01_FD_184028 | JGI IMG/M metagenome (GOLD analysis project Ga0209542, IMG submission 184028) | Soil microbial communities from Rifle, Colorado - Rifle CSP2_plank highO2_0.1 (SPAdes) (version 2) | ecosystem: Environmental > Terrestrial > Deep subsurface > Rock core/Sediment ...
GGGAGGTAAGAAATCTGGATCTCGGTCGAGATGTCTCGGCCGCGACGAGCCTTATTACCTCCCCAGCCAGAGGCTGGTCCGCCTCCGGCGGAAAAGAAATCGCTAAAGATATCATTCAGGTTTCCGAAATCAAAATCCACATTTGCACCTTGAAATCCTCCAAAGCCTGCCCCGTCGAAGCCTCCAAATCCTCCTTGCCCTCCGCCGAACCCTTGCGCATTCTCAAAACCTGATCCGAATTGATCATATTTTGCCCGTTTCCCTTCGTCCGAAAGCACCTGATAAGCCTCATTCACTTCCTTGAATTTTGATTCGTTACCCTCCTTTTTATCAGGATGATATTTGTGTGCCAGCTTATAAAAAGCCTTTTTTATTTCGTCTTTGGAAGCGCTTTTATTTACACCTAAAATGTTGTAATAGTCTTTATTCATAAGGTTATTTAGCCATTATATCATAGGCTCGGCCTCTTGGGAAGTTTTATTCTCTTTCGTCTTTCGTTTTTCTACAGTTTCATTTTCCCTAAACGATTCTTCAGAATCGTCGGGCGATCCAGCTTCGCTGGATTTAGCTTCTTTTTCCTTTCTTTTCGCTCTTCCTTCAATTATCGCTTTTTCTTCTGCGCTTCTGATTATTGTCGCCTCTTCTTCAGCGATCAGCCTCGCGGCATCATGTTTGGATATTGAATATTTTTTATGAGAAGCATCGATTATTTCTTTTCTATATGAAGGATGCGTCGGTGGCAAGACTCGGAGTGTCTCAGCTGAAAATGGATCGTAAGACTCTCCATCGATGGTCATCTTGATATAAAATTCCGCTACCGCAAGGTTGATCATATCCTTCACATCAAACAGGGGTGCAAATTCCGGCTTCAATTTCACCGCATCTTCTCCGCCGACGCGGAAAGTGATAATGCTACCACAGTTTCCGAGCACCGCTTGGTGGACTTTGGTAATGATCTGCCCCACATACTGATGAGCCATGGTGAGGTTGAGCCCGTACTTTCTCGCCTCCGACAAAATATTTTCAAAAGTCTGAGTCACTACGTTTTGGAACTCGTCGACATAGATATAAAAATCCTTACGGTCCTTCTCGGGTATAGCGGCACGCTCCATTCCGGCCTGTTTTATTTTTGTCAGGAATATGGAACCGAGAAATGAAGAATTTTCTTCGCCCAAGCGGCCCTTTGAGAGATTGATGAGGACAATCTTTTCCTCATTCATTAATTTACTTATATCTATCTTGTTCTGCTTCTGTCCGAATATGTTTCGTAGTAAGGGATCAGATAGGAATTGCCCGAGCTTGTTCACCAAAGGAATGATGGCGTCGGTGTCGAATTTCTCCGACCAATCGGCAAATTCGATTGCGAAGAATCTTTTGACCATGTCGTCGGTGATATATTCCACCACTTTCTGTCGGTAGTTTCGATCGGTCAGCATCGAAATCATTCCCCGCATGGTGGCGTGCGGATAGTCGAGCAGAGCGAGACAGGTAAAGCGAAAGACGTGTTCGAGACGTGGTGTCCAATTTGCCCCGAATTGCTTCTGGAAGACCTCGATCAGGCCTTGGGTCAATTGAAACTTAAATAATGGGTCCACATTGGCAAGTGGATTGAAAGACGCCGGAAAATCAAGATCAGTAGGGTCGATGATACAGACATCATCGATGCGTTCTTTGGGAATATAGTCGAGCATCGCCTCTATCACGTCCCCGTGTGGGTCGATCAAGCAAAGCCCGTGGTCATAGGTGATGTCTTGGCGGAGCATTAACTCTAGAAGCTTGGTCTTGCCCACGCCGGACTTACCGATAATATATAGATGGCGTCTGCGGTCTATTCTCTTGATTCCGAAAATAAATTTCTTTTCCTCGAGAGCTGCTACGTAGTTGGTCCGTCCAATAAAAGAAACTTCCTCCGGTTTGACCTTGCCGAACACGGGCAGCTCTGGCGGCGGCGGTCCGTATTTGATTATTTGGACTCGATTTGGCTTTGGCATATAGGGATTATTTTAACATAAAACCTAATAAACTTCCTGCTGATAACATTTCTCGCAGTATACAATTTCTGGTCTTTCAGGTGAATAATTTGTCATAATCTCCATATTGCATTTTGCACAATTCCTATTCCAGAATTTGTATGGGCCACGTTTGACAATACGATCCCGGTGCCTACAATAAAAACACTTTCTAGGAAGCGGAATATTCATTTTCCTGTAAAACATAAGCTCTTGATCTATGATTTTATAGTTTCTATTGCAATCTATACATCTTAAAATCTCGTTGGTTATAGAATCTTTTACATCTTTTATATGGTCCGAAATGTTTTCCGGATCAACTGTTTCCTTTCCTTCTGTCTTTTGTATGTCTTCTTCCCAACGAAAACCCTGCGCCAAAGCTTCTTCCTTGGTGAGAGGCATACTGTCTTGCGCAATCGTTTCATTGTAGGCAAAGGGGGCAAGTTCTGGCGGTATCATCAATCCATATAAATCTTTTTCTTTTAGTTCTTGAATAATTTTTTCTCTGAGCCTCTCGTATTCAGCTTGTTCATATTGTTTATTTAAAATAAAATATTTTCCATTTTTCAGCCCATCACAACCAATGCAGTCTTGGCATTTGGAAGTATAAAATCCATATAAAATATCACTGGAGTGTTCGAGGCCATAAGAACCTATGCAGTTACTGGATTGTCCAGAAGCCACTACCTCCAATAAGCATTCCGAATTTACCCCATAACCGATAGTGCCAACAGAATCCCTAATTTCTTTAGAAGAATACAAGTAGCGACAATCTTCGCTTTTCGTAATTTCGAAAGAATCTCTTACATTTTTACACTCAAACAAATAATCTCCAGTTGAATTAGTAGTTTTTATATTATTATTCTCACGCATTGGAAATTGTAATGTAAATTTTTCAAATTGTTTTCTAAATTCTTCAGTTTTTTTATAGCTACCTAAAATTTCACTTACTTTTTTCTTGTATTCTTCTCCCGACATCGGTTGATTTAAAAAATGGTGTGATTTATTATTTAAATTCACACATCCAAAACAATTCATCACATTTCGACAATTTAACACAAAACAGCAATCTACAGATCCATTAACATTTTTACCGGAGAGGATACCGGAAGACTGGTGGACATTTATACATTCATAACAACGTTCATCATTTACTCCGAAATACATATCAACACAGTCACGACAATCTCTAATTCCCCGGGCGTACAAGACTTCTTCCGCTGGCCCAGTGTTAAAAACTAAATAGCAATTTTTGCAACCACTCGCCATATTCGAATATTCGCTATTTACATTAAGACCATAACCAGTTGACAAGAAAGTTGTAATTTTGGGAACTTTTTTGAGTAACTCACCAAACTGTTCTATAAAAGATCTCTTTTCATCATAATCCATCGCATAATCCCTCGCTTCCCACTTGGAAGAATAAAAACATCTATAGCAATAGATAGCATAAGGAGATTTTGGATTATACATTGAAATAACATTATTATTACAAAGTGCGCATTTGCGTCCAGAATAAAGTGTGGTTTCATTTCTAAACATCGCCCGCATCTTGAAACGGCAGTTCGGACAAATTTTTGGTACGGGCACTTTCATTTTTTCATAAAAACCTAAATCATTCTGATCTAAGACAAAATCTTGCTTGCACTTTTTACAATTTTTAGTTTCTTGATTCATTTCAACAAATTTACTCCAAAATTTTTCTTAAAACATCTTCCGGAACTTCTTTTGGTTTTTGAGGAATAGGAGTAGAAGCCGAAGCGGGTGCGGGGCCAGGGGTAGTAGGAGTAGGAGTTTTTTCTTTCTCTAGGATAAGGTTCTTCAGCTTATTCATATCTTCAGAACTCGCTGCGCGATCTTTAGAAGGCAGATTAAGAATTTTACCTGCCTGCGCAGGCAGGTTTTTAAGAGTATCGAGCGAAACTGGAGCCGGTGCAGGAGGGGGCACAGGAGCTGAAACAGGCTGGTTCGCATTTTGAGTAGGCGGTTTGGCAACCACTTTATTTAATATTTCTCTCAAGGCGACATTTTCCTTGGTATTTGGTTGATTAGGCCTCTCTGATCTTTGGAAAATTTTTGCGGGTGCTGGTAAAGTTCGCGGCTCTCCTCCTTTTGGAGCAGTACTCGCCGGCACGGACGGGGCGCTTTTATTGAAAACTTTTTTAATCGTTCTAAATAGGCCCGGTTTGCTTTGAGATGCTTCCGAGGCTAACGACTTGTTCGGCAGAGGAGAAGCAGAAAAAGTCGGGCTCTTTTTTTTCTCGACTCTTTCCGGGTACCTTTCCTTTTCTTCACCCTTCACCCTGTCTTTCTGCTGGAACTCTATGCCTAAATCAGCGAGAGGCTGGAAAAAAGTGGTTTCGTCATGCTTGATCTGATTTTCAGAACCTTTTGTAACTTTTATTTCCCCAGACTTTATTTTTGCAATACATTCTTTGCAATAAACTGGACGTCCTGGTTCGGGCTTAAAAGGCACGGTTGTTTCTTTTTTGCAATTGGAACAAATTACGGGAAATTTCTCCAAAGCTCCGCTTCCCATGTCGGTATCATTGCCGAGCGACATCCCGCTCCAGTCATTTATCTCTCTCTCCACGATTTCCTTGCTTCGGCAATACAGCGCGCGAGAAGATCGTATCACTTCTTCTTCTATTTCCCTGTTTCCAGACTTCACCATTTGCGGCAGAGTTTTTGCTGAAAAAGGACGGGACGTCACGCCATCTATCATGAGTTTCAGATAAACCTTGTAGTTCGGCAGATTCACTATGTCCTGCGGAGTGAACTCGGGATCGAATTCTGATTCGAGAAATTCCGCATCATCCGAGCCCACCCGAAACACGATCATGGTACCGACGTTGCCAAACACTGCATCACGCACTGCCGAACTTTTATCCACCACCAGCTGAGCAGTGTACTGGTGCGCCACAGTCAAATTCAGCCTGTATTTTCTAGCCTCAGATAAAATACCAGCAAAAGCATCCGTCACGAAGTTTTGGAATTCGTCAACATAAAGATAAAAGTCTTTACGAGATTCTTCCGGAATACGCACGCGCTCCATGGCGGCTAGCTGGATCTTGGTGATAATCATGCCTCCGAGTAAGCTCGAGTTGTCTTCGCCGATACGCCCTTTTGACACATTCACAAGAAAGATCTTGCCCTCGTTCATCATGTCAAAGATATTGATCGTACTCTTCGATTGACCGACGACGTTTCGTATAATGGAAGTAGAAAGAAACTGGCCGACTTTGTTTTGGATCGGAGCGATAGCTTCATTCCTGAATTTATCCTGCCAAGCTTCGTACTCATGCACCCAGAAGGCCTTGATAACCGGATCCTTCAGATTTGAAATTATTTTCTGCCGATAATCTTTGTCCACCAACATTCTGGGAATACCAAGAAGAGTCGTGCCCGGAGTATCGAGGAGGGCCAAGATCGCATTGTTCAAAATGTATTCCATTCTCGCGCTCCAGGCGTTCGCCCAGATCTTCGTAAAGATGCCCATCAACCCAGAAGCTACCAGATGCTTGTACTGGGGGTCGATCAATTCGAGGACATTGAAGCCTATGTGATGGTCTGCATCGGCAGGATTGAAGTAAACCACGTCTTTTACGCGATGTGGAGGAATAGCCGAAAGTATGGCTTCTACATTTTCTCCGTGCGGGTCAACCATGCAGACTCCGTCGCCATTCTTAATATTCTGTATTATCATGTTGAACATGAGCACAGATTTACCGGTACCGGACTTTCCGAGAATATAAACATGCTGGCGCCTGTCTTTGCGCTTGATACCAAAAAGCTGGTTCTTGTCCCGATAAGTGGTAATTCCAAGATAAGTTATCTCCTTATTGGTAGGTATGTCTGGAAAATCCATATAGCACTATTTTACAATAAAATGGGCAAAACTAAAAGCCCCTTTGCGAGGGCTTTTAGTTTTTAGTAATTTTACGACCTAGGTGTTTCACCTTCGTCCTTCTTTGCTTCCTTGAATTCGGCGTCTTTGACTTCGGCGGGCTGTTCTTCGGGAGTTTTATTTCCCCCTGCTTCGCCAGTTGGCTCAGCACCTGCGCCATTTTGATTCATGGCTTGGCCTATTTTGGACATTTCAGAAGAAAGTTCTTCTGTAGCTTTTTTGATTGCCTCCGCATCAGTGCCATCTTTTGCAGTTCGGAGCGCAGTGATTTTTGCATTTACACTGTCTTTGAGTTCCGCAGGGATCTTTGCTTCGTTGTCTTTCAATGCTTTTTCAGCAGTATAAATAATCATTTCAGCAGTATTCTTTATATCCACAACTTCTTTTTTCTTTTTGTCTTCCTCCGCGTGCAGTTCCGCATCTTTCTGCATCTTTTTAATTTCCTCATCTTTAAGTCCAGAGCTAGCCTCTATTTTGATCGATTGAGTTTTGCCAGAAGCCTTATCCTTCGCGGTCACATTCAGTATGCCATTCGCATCTACATCAAAGGCTACTTCGATCTGTGGCATGCCACGTGGTGCTGGTGGAACACCATCCAAGATGAATCTTCCGAGAGATTTGTTGTCGGAAGCCATCGGGCGCTCTCCTTGCACAATATGTATTTCTACTGAAGTTTGATTGTCGGCTGCGGTCGAGAATATCTGAGATTTGCTGGACGGAATAGTAGTATTCCTTTCGATCAATTTCGTAGCCACTCCTCCTAGAGTTTCAATTCCGAGAGATAGCGGTATGACATCGAGTAAGAGCACATCTCGCACATCTCCCTGCAATACTCCTGCCTGGACGGCGGCTCCGAGCGCCACGACTTCATCCGGGTTGATGGACATATTCGGCTCCTTATTAAAAAGATTCTTTACCGCAGAAACGATTGCTGGCATTCTGGTCTGCCCTCCGACCATGATTATCTCATTAATTTCGTTCATCTTGAATGGAGAAGCTGCTAATGCTCGCTTGGTAATCTCGATAGAGCGATCGATCAGATCTTTGGTAAGCGTTTCCAGTGTCGCCCTAGACATTTTCATGAGCAGATGTTTTGGACCTCCAGCATCTGAAGTGATAAATGGGATGTTTATTTCTGCTTCCATTGTGGTAGAAAGCTCGTGTTTAGCTTTCTCAGCTGCTTCTCGGAGTCTCTGGTGCGCGAGTGGGTCCTTGGTCACATCAATTCCGGATTCCTTTTTATATTCCTCCGCTATCCACCTTATTATTTTTCGGTCGATATCTCCTCCACCCATGTGGCTGTCTCCGTCTGTAGACTTCACTTCGATGACATCATCTCCGATTTCTAGCACTGATACGTCAAAAGTTCCCCCGCCGAAATCGTAAACTACAATTTTTTCATTTTTCTTCTTATCAAATCCATAAGCCAAAGCTGCCGCGGTCGGTTCGTTTATAATGCGCTTCACATCAAGTCCTGCAATAGCTCCAGCATCCTTCGTGGCTTTTCTTTGTGCATCGTTGAAATATGCTGGCACGGTAATGACCGCTTCGGTTATTTTTTCTCCCAATTTTGCTTCGACATCAGTCTTTATTTTCTGCAGGATCATTGCAGAAATTTCCTCCGGTCGATAAAATTTATCCAACATTTTTACTTTGACTCCACCTCCGTCTCCCGCGTCGATCTTGAACGGCGAAGTTGTGCGGTCTTTTTGTATTTCCGGATCATCGAAACGATGCCCCATCAGGCGCTTTACTTCGGCAATCGTATTTTCCGGATTAGTCACCGCTTGTCTCTTGGCCAAAAGCCCGACTACGCGGTCACCATTTTTTGCAGTCGCTACCACAGAAGGCGTAGTGCGATTTCCTTCGATATTTTCTATAATTTTCGGTGCACCGCCCTCGATGATGGCAACTGCCGAATTTGTCGTACCTAAATCTATACCTATGATTTTGCTCATATTTTTATTGGTTATTTTAATAATTTACTATTTTTTCGCGACCACTAAATACTTGTATAAAGAGAGTATATATGATAGGATGTATCTATGTCAAGCAATTCAAAGAAAATACTCAAAAAACTAGCCGAAAGTCCGGCAGTTTCTCTATACAATCTGAAAGAAGGGGACGCAAAAACCGCTTATGCTCTTTCGCGTTCCCTAAAAAACCTAGTAAAAGAAAACTGCGCTGAAATTTATAGATCTGAAAGACAAAGCTACGCCAAAATCACAGTGAAAGGGAAAAACAAATTGAATAGCTTGATGCTGGACGGCGAGACAAACCTAGTGAATACCAATTGGGATGGGTTTTGGCGGATAATCCTCCTTGACCTGCCGGAAGAGAGAAAACCTGAACGCGAGAGCTTGCGTTATCTTTTGAAAAAAGCTGGCTTTGTTTGCCTCAAAAATTCTGCATGGATATCCCCTTTCCCATTTGAACATCTCTTTACGAACATAAAAAAGGATCTGGGACTAACAACCGAGATGATGATAATAGTCACAGAATTTGTAGATGATGAAACCAAAAAATTTCTATTTGAAACTTTTGGGGAGTAAAGTAAAAAAACAAGATAACGTAATAGCAACGGCCGTTGCTATTACGTTACTAAGTTATTTTATCCCTAATACACCTCCTGCTGATAACATTTTTCGCAATAGACTATTTCCGGCCGGTTTGACGCGTAGGGAGTTTCAAATTCTAAAGTGCATTTCTCTGCTCCATGAAAATGGTTATATTTATCACACATACATCTCCTGTCGAATAATTTAAATGCTGGTATAATTTTGATTCTTTCATAATAACGGCAATTCGGACAAAGAATCGGCAACGGAATCTTGTGTTGTTTGTAAAACTTCAGTTCATAATCAGTCAAACGAAACACTGTGTTGCATTGTTGGTCACATTTTCCTTTATGAGCACATTCCAGAACTTCTTGTAAAATACTCTCATTTACTTTTTCTATATTGTCTGGAATTTTTTCTGCGGGAATCGTAATATTAAAATTTTTAACTTCCGGTTCTCGCCAAGGAAATCCATTCCTTTCCGCAAAATCTTTGGTAATAGGAGCGACTTCCTGCGCTGTAGTTTCATTATAAGCCCAAGGAGAAAGCTCAATCGGAAAAAATTCACCATACCTATAAATCCTCCCTCCTTTGTCTTTATATGGTAAATCATTCATTTGCTTGATAATTTCGTTGCGCAGTTTTTCAAATTCTTCTTTGGAATAAACTTTATTAAAAATCGCATTTTCTTTATTGTTGAGAGAAATACAACCGAAAATATTGACGCAGTTGCGACAAAACTCCGTATAGTCAGCATTTCTCACCGAATCCATTGCGGAGTAAGAAAACTTAACATCATAGTCATTCAAAGAGCCCGTTGTATATTCATATAGCAACTCCGACCACGCTGCATAATCCAGATCCATGCAATCCTTTAAATCAAACGCCCTGTAGCCATATTTTATATTCTCTGTGTTATAAGCATCAAAACAATTTTGGCAATTTTTTGCATTTAAAAGATTATTCCCTGTAACATTTACACATTTAGTAAAATTGGCAAAACGATAAATAGCGTGGCCCCTCACCTCTTCAAATTCTCTCCAGAGCTTCTCGCGTGAAGCTCTGCTTTTTAAGTTTAATTTATCAATCTTTTTTTGATATTCCTCTTTGGTATACTGCTCGTTGCGAATACAGAACTGTTTATTGCGTAAATTATTCGATAAGACACAATTGCTGCAGTTTACGCAATCGATCAGATAATAAGAATCTATACAGCTCCGACAAAGCAAAAGATATTGAGAATTATAATTGCTTTGCCCTTCGATGTTTTCATATAAATTTTCAGACCCAATAATATTCAGAGAATCTATTATGTCCTTAGACTTATCTGTAGATTTTGAATAAAAAACATTTTCAGATCCTTTCACTACGGAAACAGACAAGTAAACATTCCTGGACTCACCTACCATATTCGAATAATCCGAATTTATAGAATTTCTCTGCCAAAGAGCTATTCTCGGCACAATTTTGGAAAATTTCTTGTATTGTTCAAAAAATGTACGTGAAAAATCATAATCCTGCCCGAAGGAAAGCGGATCCCATCCATCCCCTAACCAGCAGGCGTGACAATACACAGGAAAAGGTACAGACTCATTGTACATTGCAATAATATTTTTTTTACAAAGATCACATTTGTTTCGATACAATGCCCGTTCGTTGCGCCACACTAGCCGCCGAATTTTCCGGCACTCAGGACAAAAAGTGGGCGGAGGGACTTTGATCTTTGTGTAAAATCCAAAATCATCTGGCTCTATCGTGAAATCTTTTTTGCAGTTTTGACAATTTCTGGTTTCTTGATTCATGTTTAAACTATTCGCCTATTCGCGCGAATTAGAGATACTAGTAAACTTCTTGCTGATAGCATTGTTCACAATAAATTATCGGTGCATAATTTTCGTCATAGACTGTTTCAGTCTCTATCTCGCATTTGGAACAATTCCTTTTAAGCATCCGTAGAGGTGGACGTTTGTTCATCCGGCGTAAATGACGAATATTAAAACAAGCTTTAGGTAGAGGTAAATTCATTTTCTTATAAAAATTTAATTCATTTTGTGTAATTCGAAAAGCCCCTACGGATTCTGTATTTTTTTTATCCTCACACTCTATAATCTCATTCAATACAGAATCATCCACTTCTTTAATAGTCTCGGATAAATCTTTTGATTTTATGGTTATTTTATAATCTTTTTTGTCTACATCTCTCCATGTATATCTCCGCGACAAAGCTTCTTCTTTAGATAATGGAAAATGATAGTTAGCAATAGTCTCATTGTAAGCAAAATCGGAAAACATTTCCGGAAAACCCTCTCCGAAATAATATTTCAAACCACGCTTGTCTATGAAAGGCACCTCTTTCATTTGTTTAATTATTTTTTCTTTTAATGTCTCATATTCCTGTTTACTATACTTTTTATTTAAAATTGAGTACTCCCCCTTTTTAAGACCAACACAGCCAAAACAATTCCGTGCTCCAGGGCAAGTATTGCAGTAATACAAATCCGTCGCCCCCATCCAGCATTGATTGCAAAAATAAAGCCGAGTGATATTGAGCCCACAATTCACTGATTCATAAATCTGCTCAGCCTTATTACCCCATTCGTAATAATCCATGCAATCTTCAGCTCCAAAAACCATAAATAAATGCTTGCCATCTTTTACGTCAACACAATCAAAAGACTCATGGACATTTTTGCAACTAGAAAACCAATTTCCAGATACATTCTCAGATTTTCCAGTTCTCATGTATCGTTGAGGAAGTTTTTTCCTAAATTCTTGTAATTTTTTTTCTATTTCTTTGATCCCTGAGCTAGTATTTAATTTAAGTTCTTCCAATTTTTTAAAATATTCCTCTCTAGAATAACGCTGATTCCAAATACAATATTCTTGACTAACAAGGTTGACACAACCAACACAATTTGAACAATTTTTACATGCATAAATGAAATACGAATCTCGACAATCTTTACTTTCTTGGCTAAATTTAACATTATAACAATTTTCAACATTCACACATTCATAACAAAGCTCAGAATCAAAGATCCAAGCACAGTCAACACAGTCTTTTGTATATTTACCATTATACAAATATAAGCAATCTTCTGGATAAGAAGCCCGGAAAGTCATATAAGAATTCTTTGGATCAGAGACTCTATGATTATAAGGACTATTTACTGCCATACCTTGTCGCACAAGCGACATTCTAGGTACTTTACTTTGGAGCTCTAGGATCTGTTCGAGAAACGGTTTATTTTCATTAAAATCCATTCCGTATTCATACGGATCCCACTCGTCCGAATACCAAGCATCTGTCTCATAAACTGGGAATAATGTATTTTCAGGATACATGCTAAAAATGTCTTTCCTTGTTAAATCACATTTACGCTTATAAAGCACAGTTTCATTTGTGAGAGCAAAACGTCGCATTCTTCTACACTCCGGGCAAAAAGTCGGCGGAGGGACTTTTATCTTTTTGTAAAACCCAAAATCATCAGGTTCTATCGTAAAATTTTTCTGACAACTTTGACATATTTTGTTTGCGTTTTTATACTCCATAATTTTACTTATGTTTCTGCGATAGCAGAGTTATAAGTATTTCTAATATACTTCCTTATTGTAACAGCTTTCACAATAAACTTTTTCTGGTCTTTCGGGCGCGTAGCACGTCTCAAATTCAACTTGGCAACTTGCCCCGCCTGTTTCTAGGCGAGGGGACCCACTGTGGCCAATATGATTTTGACTACACATACAAGTCCGATGCCATAATCTTCTGGCGGGACGCATGTCAAACCTCCGCTTGTAACGGCAATTCGGGCATCGCCTTGGAAACGGTAAATTTTCCTTTCGATAGAAAAGAAGCTCATTTTTGGTGATATTATAATTCTTGGAACATTCCATACAAGAAAAAATTTCATTTAAATAATTATCTGGTACGTCTTCTATTTTATCTGGCATAGAGCCACTGGATATCGTTTCCTTGCCAAAAGTTCCGGGAATATTATCCTCCCATTGCCAGCCTTTTGCCAGCACTTCTTCCTTCGTCATCGGCATATATAGATTGCCCTGCGTTTCATTATAATAAACTGGCGCAATTTGTGGAGGGAAAAATTCTCCATACTCCCCTGTTTTCTTCATATGTTCAATAATCTTATTTTTTAATATTTCATAATCTGTTTTACTATATTTTTTGTTAAAAATCATATAGTCTCCCTTTTTCACCGAGACACATCCAAAAAGATTCTGGCTATTTTGACAAGTGTCAGAATACATCACATTCATGTTGTCATAACAAAGGTGGCAAAATTGGCAGTTTGACGTCCTTGTACACCCTTGAAGTTCATAACAAAGCTCAGTTGTATTTAAACCTATGTGATATACATCCATGGAATCTTTGATTTCAGTAGCTCCGTAAATATATTTACAATCTTCACTTTTATCAACTTCAAAAGACTTTGCAACTTTTTTACAATCAAAGAGTAGAGAACCATTAGAATTTATACTTCTTTCACTAAAAACATAGCGATGAATACTATCTTGTTTTAGCAAGTCTGTAAATTCTTTTTTTAATCCTTCACGAACAACAAAAGAAGACATTTCGTATTCTTTCATTTTTTCTAAATATTCTTCCCGAGTATATTGTTTATTTTTAAATACATAGCTTTTATTACGCAAATTTGAAGACATAAAACAATTATTGCATCCACGACAATCGTAACAATAATAGCAATTTGAACAATCTTTTAAGAAGGTACTGTATTGACATTGATAGGAGGTTCTAGAATCAATAGTTTCATAGAGACGTTCCCCCTTTTCTCGAACATAAGCACAATCCATGCAGTCGCGCGATTTTTGAACCCAATTGCTATACATTATATTTTCACTTTCCCAAGCCACAAAAGAAAGATAGCAATTTTTAGTATCCCCCGAATGGTTTGTATATTCGGAATTAACACTTCTTTTATTCAAAAGTGCCATGCGCGGGACATCGCGCTGTAATTCTGCAAATTGCTCGAAGAACGGCCTGGTAAAATCAAAATCCCGACCGTACGAGGCAGGATCCCAGCCATCTCCCCACCAGCACTCATTACAATAAACTTTGTAATGTTTATTGGAGGAATAAATAGTCACAGTACTTTTACCGCAAAGATCACAATTTCTCCTATATAAAGTTCGCTCATTTCTCCAAGCATATCTCCTTTGCTGCCTACAATCTACACACCACGTAGGCGGTGTAACTTTTATCTTTTCGTAAAAATTAAAATCCTCAGATTCTATCGTAAAATCTTTTTTGCAGTTTTTGCATATTCTATTTTCACTTTTTGTTTCCATATTTTTTTTAATTTACACATTTACGCCATGGCTGAAATGTGTATCAAGCTATATTTTGTTTATAACACTCTTCGCATGCTATTTTCTCATATCCCCATTCGCTCGGATAATAAGCCATTATATCTTTTTTACAGTAAAAACATTTATATGGGTAAGATTGAAGAACAGTTAAATATTTTAACTGATTTTTGGTCCTGACATCAAAATGATATCTGGGCGGTGGAATATTGTTTGCTTTGTAAAAAGAAAGTTCATTCTGAGCTATATTGAAACGCCAACCAGTCTCTGGACAGATGAGTGCTTGAGTAATGATGGTGTCAGGAACATCTTTTATAGAGTCTGGTAATTCATTTGTCTGCATTCCTTCTATATGACTTTCATCGACATCTTCCCAATAACCCCCTAATTTTAAAACGCCTTCCTTTTTAGTTTCTGGAAAGTAGAAAAATCCGTTTGAAAAATTAAAAGGTCCAGCACTCATAGAATATGGCAAGAATTTTCCATATTCCCCTCTTTTTTTCATATCTTCAATAATTTTATCTTTCAAGACCTCATATTCTTCTTTTGTGTATTGTTTATTTAAAATACAGTATTTCTTTTTCTTAAGCCCAACACAACCAAAACAATAATCACACTCAATGCATACATCTAAATATTCCGAATACCGCGAAGAAGACCAATTACTGTATTTGAGCGCATAAGAATTTACACAATTGGCACAATTTCCTATCAATTCGACATACCAACAACCATTGGCATCTATGTTTGATTTATGTTTCATTCCCCTAATACAATTATAACTGTCCTCAGAATCATTTATTGTATTGCAATTGTGGCAATTTTTTACATCTGATAAATAATTTCCGTTAGAATTATGTGCCTTAAAATTGAAATTTTCTCTATGAACTGCTTCTTTTTGTGCTAATTCCTCAAAACGTTTTTTGAAAGTTTGTAAAGATTTATATGAATTTAGTTGAAAAGATTTTAGTTTTTCTTGATAGGCTTCTTTGGTATATTGAACATTTTCTATACAATAGGACTTATTGCGAAGATTCCAACTCATAAAACAGTTCTGACAATTCCTACAATCGTATAAAAAGCTTGATTCTATACAATCTCTAGAATGTCTTGAGTAAAAAAGCTTGTAAGAATTGTGACAATCTCCACAGTCATAACACTTCTCGCAATTGAAACAAATGGTCGCATCGATGGAATTTTTTACCTTTACATTTCTATATGAATAAAACAAATCCTCACATTCTTCCATTGAACGAGACAGATAGCAATTTTTAGAATTCCAAACATCATCACACCAATCGCATTTTGTATTTTTGGTGCCATTTTGGTGTGGGTGAGGAACTTTTTCTTGTAGTTCTTGCAACTGTTTGAAAAATGGAACATTAGGATCATAATCTACCCCGTAACCCATAGCATCCCATTTATCGCTGTGCCATTCAGTAAGAGTATAAATAGGATACCTAGTGCTTGCGGGTAAAACAGTGATCAAGCTTTCCCCAGAAAGATCAGACTTCCCTTTGCGAAATTTTCCAAACATCCAAAAAGATAAGTGCAATTTTATTCTGCAAAAAAAACACAACGTGGGTAATTCAATTCCCACTTTTTTATATAAATTTAATTCCTCCTCCGATATTTCGAAGTTTTGCTTACAATGTTCACAAATTTGTCTTTCATTTTTCATTCTATAATTCTATAGAATATTAGAATAGATTTTATTCCTTATACTCATACACATTTACCCGCGCCGCCCGCATTATTCGTGGCCCGAGCTTATAACCTTTCTGGATCACAGTGGCGATTGTATGATCAAGCTCTTTTTTGTCTGTCGCCACTAGCTCCATGGACTGATGAATATTCGGATCAAAAATTTCTCCCTCGACTCCGATCGCTTTTACACCGTATTCTTCAAAGATAGTATTCATCTGTCCGTAAATATACTCCACTCCTTTTCTCCAATTTTCATCCACCTTGTCCCATGATTCTTTGTGGGCGAAAGCCATATTGAAACTATCCATCACCGAGAGAAAACGATTCAATATCCGCTCGCGCATGGATTCGGAGAGCATGGCCTTGCGGTCGTCTTCCCCTTTTCTATAATTCGCAAATTCTGCTCGCTCCTTCTGCCAGCCGGTCAGATATTCCTCTTTTTCAGCTTTACATTTCTTTAAGTCCGCTCTGAATTTCTTCAAAGTTTTCTTCAAGTCCTCTTCCCCATCTTCATTGAACTCAAATTCTAAAACTTCAGAAGTATCTGATTCAGCAGAATCACCTCTTCGAGCCTGAGCTTCCTCAGAGCTGATGACCCCAGTAGCCTCTAGGGGTTCAGTTTCTTCTTTTTCAGGGTCGGCGGATGTTTTATCGTCATTCATGCTAGTAATTTAACATAAAAAATCCCCTTTGAAAAGGGGATTTTTTGAACTAACGTTTGGACCATTGTGGTGCCTTGCGAGCTTTTTTGAGACCGAATTTTCGGCGCTCTTTGGCGCGAGGGTCACGTTTCAAAAATCCTAAAGTTTTAAGTTCTCCGCGATTTTCCGGATTAAATTCTGCGAGCGCACGAGAGAGCCCATGGCGGATGGCTTCGGATTGGGAATGTATTCCTCCGCCCTTCACATGCACTTCCACATTCCATTTGAGAGCCACCTTCCCTTCTCCTGTCTTTTGTCCCTTTATCATTGGATCTAAAATCAAACGACGTTCACCTTCTGTTTTAAAATATTCTTTTGCATCTCGGCCGTTTACGGTAAAGCTGGCCTTGCTTGCCTCTCTAATGCGCACCCTCGCAGCGGAAGTCTTTCTTCTGCCTACTGCTTCGATGTATTTTGTGGTTGTTTCTTTATCCATAAAAATTTTATTCCTTGACCGTTAAATGTTTCAGCATCACTCTTCGTAATTTATTAGAAGGTAACATCTGGTATGTGGCGAGCTTGATCAATTCTGATAGCCCTTTCTTCTCGGCTGTTTCCGTACCCTTCAAGATACGCAAACCTCCGGGAATTCCTGAATACCTAGTGTGATAAATGCTCTCCAGCTTTTTCGGGGTAATGCGCAGTTTGGAAGCATTGATGACTTCGACAGGCATACCGGAATAAGTATTTCTTTCAAACGTTGCCTTGGTCTTACCCATAAGCGACATCGCCACCTCAGAGGCGACTCTTCCTAAAGTGCGGTTCTCCGCATCTATGATCTTAATGTTTTTGGTTTTATTTTCGTTTGTTTTCATTTTTCTTATACTAGTTTATTTCCCGAAATTACACAAATTCTATGATGGCCATTTTTGCGCCGTCTGATTTCCTAGCACCCAGCTTCAAAACTCTCGTATATCCCCCGCTTCTACCCTTATACTTCGGAGCTATAACTTCAAAAAGCTTTTTAACCTCTGGGCGCCTATTTGAGAGCTTAGAAATTATCAATCTGCGAGTAGCAGTATCTCCTTTTTTGGCTCCGGTTACCAATTTTTCAATAAAAGGGCGCAACTCTTTTGCCTTCGGCTCTGTGGTCTTGATTTTGCCGCGCACTATCAGATTGAGCGCGAGCGAATTCATGAGCGCCTTGCGAACTTTTCTGACTCTGCCAAATTTTCTTTTGTTATTTCCGTGTCGCATATATTATTCTTTTAAGTTCAAGCCAAACTTGCCAAGCACCTTTTTAATCTCAGTGATTCCTTTCTCTCCGATACCCTCGACTTCGAGCAGGTCTTCCCTCTTCTTTCGGGCGAGTCCTCCCAATGTGCGGATATTTGCAAAAGTAAGCGCATTCAAAGTCCTCGTGGAGAGGTCCAGGCTATCCGTTCTGGTTTTGAGCACATCTGCAAAATCAGCTCCTTTCTTTTCGCTCTCTTCAGCTTCCCCCGCCTTGCTATCTTCCTTGGCAACTTTCTTGGTCTTTACTTCTTCTTCAGGCTCTTTGAAATCAATAATGGCTTTGAGCTGATTGATCATGATCTCAATCGAGCGGGACAGAGCTTCACGAGCAGTGAGAGTGCCATCGGTTTCGATCGAGATTCGTAGACGATTATGGTTGGTCTTGTCTCCGACACGCATGTTTTCAACCTCATAGGAGACTCGACGAATCGGGGTAAAGATAGCGTCGACAGCGATGGTGCCGACATCGACTTTTTCTTTTTGAAAGACTTCTTTGGAGATGAATCCAAGGCCTTTTTCGATTTTCATTTCAATATTTAAATTTATCTTGCCTGTAACTTCGGCGATATGGAGCTCTGGGTTTAAGATTTCTACTTGTCCACCTGTCTTTATGTCCCCCGCGGTCACTTCCTTCGGACCTTTGACGGAAAGAGTGACTGTCTGTGGTTCATCGGACAACATTTTAAAGCGAGTCTTCTTCAAATTTAAAATCATAACAATTACGTCTTCCTTGATCCCTTCAAGAGTTTGAAATTCGTGGTTTACGCCGTCGATCTTGATAGAGGTCAAACTAGCGCCCGGCAGAGAAGAAAGGATTATTCTGCGCAGGCTATTACCGAGAGTATGGCCATACCCCGGGTAAAGACCGTCTATTTCGAATACTCCTTTATTTTCTTCCTCCATCACGACACGAGGCTTGGAAGGCATAACTATTTTGTATTCTGACATAATTTTATATAAAGTTAGCTTTTAATTTGTTCTGCACACAGTTTCCGCTTAAAGCGGAAATTTTTAATAATAAATTAACGACTATAAAACTCAAGCACGGCATTCAAATCAAGGAAACTCTCGGTATTCTTTGGCCTGTCTACGATTTTGCCTTCCATAATGCCGGTATCAAAAGTGATCCATGCCGGAGGATTGTAGTCTTTGTTCTTTTCCGCAATATTAGCAAATAACTTTTTTGGCTTTGATCCTTCTTTAATCTTGAGGACGTCTCCTGCCTTCAATTCATAGGACGGGATAGTTACCTTTTTGTCGTTAACAATAAAATGCCCGTGAGAAACCATTTGGCGGGCAGCGCGGCGGCTAGGACTGAGACCCATTCGGTAAACCACATTGTCTAGGCGACACTCGAGCTCTTCGTAAAATTTATCTACGGTACCGGCACCTTTGATATTAGAAGCTTTTTTAACATAGTTGGACAGCTGTCGCTCTGTGATCCCATACGAAAAGCGAATTTTTTGTTTTTCAATAAGCTGGGCTCCGTATTCAGAAGGCGCCTTTGGACGGCGCGCGCCCGGAAGTCCGCCTTTAGTGGAGGCCGTTCTAAACTTGGAGGTCTGACACTTGTCGTACACTCCGGGACCTAGTCTTCTGCAAATTTTAAATTTTGGTTTACTTATCATGTTTTCTTTTTACTTTATGAACTTTATAACTTTCTACTTTATGACTCTTTTACACTCGTCTAGGCTTTTTAGCTTTCGGTCCGTTGTGAGGCACTGGGGTCGCATCACTGATAGCGGTGATCTCTATCCCATGAGCCATGAAGGCTCTGATGGCCGGCTCTCGTCCGGAGCCGACTCCGAGGACCACCACCTCCGCATCTTTGACTCCGAGTATAGCGGCTTTACCGCCGATCACATCGCCCACTTTGGAAGCTGCGAAAGGGGTCCCCTTTTTAGCTCCCCGAAAACCCAAACTTCCCGCACTTGACCAAAATAACGTATTGCCTGATTTGTCCCCAAAAAGAACTTTAGTGTTGTTGAATGTGGCATCAATGGAAAGAATGCCTGAAATTACTTTCTTCTTTGGTGTCTTCGGAGCGTCAAGCTTCACCTCCACTCCCACAGCAGTTTCTTTCTTTATATCTTCTTTTTTATCTTCTGTTGTTTTATCTTTTACCATTTGCTATTTTTTTATGTTTTACTTTCTTTTCTCTTACCTGATGCCATCGTCTTTCTCACATTACCTCGGACTGTTCTCGAATTTGTTTTTGTCCTCTGTCCGCGGACCGGCAATCTTTTCATGTGGCGAACGCCTCGGTAACTTTTGATATCCTTCAATCTCTTGATATTAGCTGAGATCTCCCTTTTCAAATTTCCTTCTATCGGTATCTCTTCTATCAATAGGCGGATCTTGTTTTCTTCATCCAAAGTGAGGTCCTTGGCATAGTGGCCACGATCGATCCCCACTTTGTCCAAAATTTTACGAGCAGTAGAAACACCGATACCATAGAGGCAAGTGAGCCCGATCTCTAATCTCTTTTCATTTGGTACTGTGATTCCAAGTATTCTCATTAAATTATTGTTTTTGCTTATGCTTCGGGTTTGAACAAGTTATTCTTAAATGCCTTTGGCGTCTAACCATTTTGCAATTATCACAAATTTTTTTTACCGCCGATCTTATTTTCATCTTATAAAAAATTAAATAATAAACCAAGTAAAATGTTCCTTCCTATACGAACAAAAGCAAAAACAAGGAGAAAACCCTTATTTTTAAACATTTATTCCTTTTTAAAAACCCTGACTAATATAATACACCATTATCGGAAATAACACAACTTTTTAAAGCCTCTTGACGATCCTGCCCTTGCCTCCGTAGGGATCAAGTACGATTTCGACGGAATCTCCAATTAAAACTTTGATTCTATGCATCCTCATTTTGCCGGCCAGATATGCTAAAATTTCCTTTTTTTCTTCGGTGCTGTTTTTATTTTCTATTTCTACTCTAAATAGGGTGCTAGGCAATGCCTCGGTCACTACTCCCCTGACGGATGACAATTTTTCATTTTTTAATTCACTCATGTACAATATGTATTATAGTAAAATTAGGAATAACCGTCAAGAGAGAATCATTGCGGATAATTTACGATCACTTTTATATCTTTAGCTTCATCCGGAAAGGATCTTTTCCAGAAGGGCCGGAGGGTTAATTTGGCAGAAATGATATTTGGATATTCTAAGAGAATCTGATTGAAGTCTTTTTTGGATTTTCCTATGAGATCGGCTATAAGCTTATCTTCATCCAATTTTGAGACAATATTTGCATCGCCCTTCAAATTGAATTGGATATTTTTCACTTCTCCCGAAATATTTTCTTTATTTGAAAGCGATAAAACCAGGTCTCGGATATTTGGGATATACACTGCGCTACCGTCGTATCCCGCCACCCTCCTTCCTGCGATTTCCTCAGCCAACCTGCTCTCTTCAAGCAGAAAACCATACAAGGTGCCTTTGAGGACGAAAGAAATCAGATCATCTTTGACTGGAGTCGAATCAATATCATTTTCATTAATATCCAGAAACACCGCATCCTTGAACAAAATAAACCCTTCCGGAATTTGGTCAGAAGCTCGTTCGAAAAGTTTGGTTTCTAGAGTCGTTTTCATCTCGCTTACAGCAACAGATTTCTCGGCGGAAGAAATGATGGGCGCTTTACCTTTAAATCCCCCAGTGATTTCGCCTTCGGACCTTGCATAGAATTTAGAATATTTCGGCGTCCCTTTAAAACCGAGAATAGTAAAGTCGAGAGGACCGCTGTTGTATTCTTCCCCTTCCTGCGCCCCATATATGCCGACTTCCACGGAACCAGGAATGCCACCTTTTATGCCTCCTACTATTACCTGTTTTTCTGTTTTGTAAATTTTGCCGTTTGACCCTTCGAGACGGGTGTCTATATCTAGCCGCTGGGAAGCGGTGCTGAAATTATTATAGATCAGGACGACTCCACGAGCTTTTTCTAAGACATCTTTTTCCCCGCTCGATTGCAATGTCTTGTTTTCTTCGCCAGAAATAACTATTAGATCAAAAGGTAGTGCTTCTGTGCCACCATCTAAGCTGGCAGTCATATTTTCATTTAGAACCAAATTTTCTATTTTAGGGTTTACCGTAACCGTCGCATTAATAAAAATATATGAAATGCTAAAAAGAAAAAAGATGATCGATACGCCCGCCACCAACCAAAGCTTGTATTTGGATCCAGGTTTTTCTGGATCAGTTGCTTCTCTCGCTCTGTATTTCGTAGTAAATATAGGTAGAACTTTTTTAGGCCTTTCAGGTGGCTCGGGTCGAACTTCCACCTCGGGCGCCGCTTGCACCCCCTGCCTCGCGCGTTTTATTCTGACCATATCTTGTAATAAATTCTTTTGCATATGACTATATTTTCTCGGGTGGCAGAGAATGAATTAAAAACCTATTAACATAGATGGCGTCGACAACGAGAGTCGCGTCTCGAACTACGTTTTCTCCGAATACCGCCATGCCATGAAAAACTTCCGCACCTAAAAAGACAACAGTGAATTTGGATTCCGTTAAAGTATATTGATTGAACTGTTCGCCCTTGATCGTTTCAGAAAAAAAACCGGACATCTCTCCGTTCACCACTAGATAAATAGTCGCCGGGATGGAAATATCGTTTGAGAGATGCGATAAAGATTCTTGAAATTTAAGCAGCCATTCCTTTTTCAAATCATCTATGACTGGCCCAGAATTTTTTGCCACCGCACTCGAGGCATGCTCATCTTTCAATAGAGAAATTAGAGATTTAGCCTCGCCAAAAGAAGAGTTTGACCTGGCGGCAAGTCCTCGGACGATAGAATTAAAACCTAAAGGAAAAGAAATCGATTCGCGTAATATATTCTTTTTTATCATCGAGATATCAGTCACTTCACCCCCGATCTCGGTTAAAAGAAAATTTTCATTATGCATGTACATATCGCGCACAACGGCAAAAGACGCCATCAGCGAAGAAGAAAAAGTTATTTTTCTCTGATTGAAATGCTTGCAGATAGTTTCCTCTATTTTCTGCAAAACAGATTCTCCGCTCATAGAAATAAAAATGCTCATTTCGAGATCCTTTGCCTTTTGATCGAGCGGGTTCGACGCCTCATAGCCATTCAGCATTGTCTTTATATTTTTAAATTCAATGGATCGGAGCTTGCTGCCAGCATTGGAATATTTCAATGAGTGCTCCTCTTCGAAAAGCGAGATCTCCTTCTGAATGAGATCATTGGCTAGCTTCGCGGTAAATATGAAGGGTGCGTTCTTTTCAAGCCTTATGACTCTGGTCTGAGAGAAATGAAGGGGCGAAGCAAGAACACAAAAAATCCTCTTCGGCGCGCCCATGCGAGCATTCTCTACCGTTTTCGCCGCCCTCTCTAAGGCCTTGATCATCGAAGAGAGAAATTTGTCGGTTTCCACATTCTCTTCCATGGGTATCGGTTCCCGAATGGAAAAAATTATCTTAGGAATCCCATTTTTTTTCGTCAAAAAAAGCGCTGCTCCCACCGAACAAGACCTGATATCAAAAACCAGCGCTAGATCTCCTTTATTTTTAGTATTCCAAAAAATTCCCATTCCGGTAATTATACCACAGGTGAATTATATGAGTACAGCTTTTATTTCCCCCCTTTTTTCCTGTTAACTACCACGTAGTTAATTATCAAAATAATAATTAGAGCAATAAAGACAATTACCCAAGTCCATGGTATACCTGCCACTAAAACAACAGAAGCAAGGAAGTTCTGGAGAGATGAAGTAGGCGCGGTTGATTTGGTAGGTGCTTGGATGAAGTTACCAATAATGAGAGTGTTAGGGTCATTAGGAATAGTGATAGTGCAGGTTGCGTCAAATGTTTTTTCCCTCGTTTGAGAACAACTAGTTCCTTCTTCAAAACCAGACATACCTCCACCCCAGCCACCAAATATGTTGTTGTCGGCATCATGACTTTCGGTGAAAGTTACTGAAGTACCAGGAACAATTGAGGCGGTGCAGTTTGTGTAACCAACAGTACTATTATCGCAGACAAATTGAACATTTGAACTTGAAGTTATTTCGCCATCTCCTTGGATGGAAAGTGAGACTTTGACTGGTTGAGGAGTTGGAATGACTGGAGTAACCGTCACAGTTGTTGAAGCAGTTTTACCTGTTCCTCCAGAATTAATACAAGTCAAACTATATGTTGAAGTAATTGTTGGATTTACTGAAAGAGAACCAGATGTTGCTCTTGTATTAGATCTTGAAGCAGGCCAGTTTCCTGAACTATTACAAACAGTAGCGTTTGTGGACGTCCATGAAATGTTTGATTTGTCACCCGCACTGATGGTATTTGGTGATGCTGTTATTTCTACCGTTGGCAGAATGGTCCTTAAAAGATTAAATGTAGCAGTGACAGAAGTATCTGCATTCACAGTAACAGCACAAGTGTTTTTACCACTACATGCTCCTGACCATCCAACGAATGTAGAATTGGCTGGAAGGTTCACAGATTTGAGTGTTACTACAGTACCTTTTGGTACCGTGACACTGCATGATTTGGTTGTTGAATTACATGATCCTAATTCTGGGGTGGATGAGATGGATCCAGTACCTGTACCTTTTATGTATGAGGTAAGGGTGACGGTTGGACGAGTTACAGTAAACTTTTGGACACGACCTAATTCGAAATCAACTACATAAATATTACCCGAAGAATCAAGAGTCATCCCAACCGCTTGAACAAACTGCCCGTCACCTGCACCTGCAGTACCGAATTGAGATTGGTAAACACCAGAGGAGTTAAACTTTTGGACACGGTGGTTGCCAAATTCAGCCACAAGAATATTACCTGAGGAATCGACATTAATTGCGGTAGGTTGACTAAACTGACCATTACCTGAACCTGCAGTACCGAATTGAGAAAGGTAAACACCAGAGGAGTTGAACTTTTGGACACGATTATTAGCCATGTCAGTGACATAAATATTATTCAAAGAGTCGTGAGCAATCCCCACACCTTGATTAAACTGCCCATTGCCTGAACCTGCACTACCGAATTGAGAAAGGTAAACACCAGAGGAGTTGAACTTTTGGACACGATGGTTGCCTGTCTCGACAATATAAATATTACCTGAAGAATCGATAGTGATATCGGATGGTTGATTAAACTGCCCATTACCTGAACCTGCACTACCGAATTGAGAAAGGTAAACACCAGAGGAGTTGAACTTTTGGACACGATTTAGTGAAAAATCCACTACGTAAATATTATTTGAAGAATCTATGGCAAGTGCAACTGGTTCACTAAATTGCCCATTACCTGAACCTACAGTACCGAATTGAGATTGGTAAACACCAGAGGAGTTGAACTTTTGGACACGGCGTTTATCTGCTACATATATGTTGCCTGAGGAATCTAAGGCGACTGCGGATGGAAGATAGAATTCACCATTACTAAAACCCAGGGTTCCGAACTGACTATCATAAACGTAATCAATTTGAGGATTAAGTTCCGTTAGCATAAAATTGGTTGACGATCGAGCGAATGGACTGCCATAATTATTAGCTACAACAATATAATAGGCTCCAAAAGGAGAATAAGGATCAATATCAGCGACAAATTGAATTTCACTACTGCTTACAACAGTTGCTGGAACTTGAAGACCGCCCCCAGCTTCTACACTCATAAAAAATACCATTGCGGAAGGAGCGAAACCACTTCCATTTACTTTTATTGTTGTGCCAACGGGACCAAAAGCCGGAGTGAATGAGTTAATTGTTGGGCTAGTTGTCTGCGCACTCACAGAATTCACATTAATATTAAAAAGGCCTAGAACGAAGGCAAAGGCAAACAAAAACAAAGTATATTTTTTCATATATTTAATTAGACCTAATAAATTAATAATTTTAAATACTAACTATAAGTATACTCCCCCTACCGATTTTAACAAATTGAGCTGTGAATAATAGAAATTATCTCCTTGTTTCATATTAAGGCAGCTTTTATGCGCCTAATTCCTTGCGCAACTGCTTCTTCTTTTTGGATCTTAAATGGACCACTATCCCTCGAGTTTCCCTCGGGATCTCGGACACTAGCTAATTCGCTAGTGTTCTCGACATGCGGGCCACCACAGAATTCTTTGGAAATTGGATTGCCATTCTGGTCTTCTATAAAATAGATGGAAACAGTTTCTGGATATTTGGTGCCGAATTCCATTTCTGCGCCGATTTTTTGCGCCTCCGTAAGTGGCATCTCTTTACGCACAACATTTAGACCTTGTTTAATTTTATCATTCACCCAATCTTCCACTTTCTTTTTTTCTTCATCAGTTAATTTATGATCGCAAAGAAAGTCTATTCTTAAACGTTCTTCAGTTATATTACTCCCCCTTTGTTTGATTTCGGGGCTGAGAACGGCCTGCAGGCCCGCAAGGAGCAAGTGGTGAGCAGTATGCAGTTTAATTGTCTTTTCGTTGTGATTTGCTAGACCTCCCTTGAACATGCCAGCTGAAGATGTCTGTGAAAGTTTCTGATGCTCAGCCATTTTTTTATTGAAATCTACTTTATCTATTCCTACACCTTTTTCCTTTGCTAATTCTTCCGTCAACTCTAGCGGAAAGCCATAAGTAGTGAAAAGAACATACGGGTCAGTCCCTTTAGCGAATTCTTTCATTCCTTTTTCAAGAGTTTCTCTAAACTTATTTTCTTCTTTCTCTATCTCTCCTTTGCCATCTAATATATATACTCCTTCATATACTTTTTTCATTTTTTCAATTTCCTGAACTAATGGTTGTTTAGAAAATCTGACTGCTCGCCTTATTAATCTACGCAAAATGTACCCTCGTCCGGTATTGGAAGGAACCACACCATCAGAAATCATGAAAAGTGATGCTTTTACATGATCTGCAACAATTCTTTCTTCTTTCGTTTTTTCGTTATCAAACAAATCCGTCTCATAGACATTATCTTTCTTCTGCACTTGCACTAAAAGCCGTTCTAAACCCATACCTGTATCAATACCTCTCACAGACAGCGGATTATATTTTCCTTCTTTGGTTTTATAAAATTCATTAAAAACTATATTCCATATTTCAACACCATTTATATATATTTCTGTCGTTGGACCACATGGACCTTCGTCTCCAGTCGGACCCCAGAAATTATCTTCTTTTTTGTGTTCTTTTATTACTATATTTTTATCTATTGATTGCCAGATTTGTCTTGATTCTTCATCAGCAGGAATTTGAGTTGTATCGTCTTTAAAAATAGACACATAATCGATCACGAGCCCAAGCTCTTTGGTTATAAATTCATGTGCATACCCTATGGCCTCTTTCTTCCAATATCCTCCGAAGGAAAAGTTGCCTAGCATTTCAAAAAAAGTCAGATGGGTGGCATCGCCCACTTCGTCTATGTCTCCCGTGCGGACACATTTCTGCACCGTAGCTATATTTCTGCCACCAAAGTCTTTATCCGCGTCTTGCGGATTTGTATAATATGGCTTGAATTGTTGCATGCCAGCAGTCGTGAACAGCACTGTCGGATCTCCGGGAATAAGAGAAGATGGAGGAATTATTTTATGTCCTCCATGCGACTTATGTTCGAAAAATTTTAAAAATCTTTTCCTAATTTCATCTGATTGCATACAACTTTTTATTTCTAGTCCTTTTTGTGATCCCTTTCACCAGTAATTTTTCTAATAGGGTTTTCAAATAAATTAACTAAGATGAGCACTAGGAGCACGAGAATGGTGGTAACAACCGCCAAGCCATAGAATCCGAACCCAGCGGCCATGCCGACCGCAGCGGTGACCCAAAGTCCGCCGGCTGTGGTCAGACCGAGGAGCTTGTTGCCTTGCAAGATTATCGAACCTGCGCCGAGAAAACCTATGCCGACAATTACCTGAGAAGCGATGCGGGAAGGGTCAAACCCTACCACGTTCGGATACCTGAGAGATATCATTTGAGAAACGACTATAAACACCGCAGATCCCAAAGAGACCAAGGCGTGTGTCTTCATTCCCGCTTCTTTGTGAACTAATGCTCTCTCTACGCCTATTAACAATCCTAGTCCTACCGCCACCAATAACCTTATAATAATCTCATTGTTTTGTGCAAAAAATTGTATCATACATTCATTATACAACAACTCCCCCTCCAAGACAAATATTCCCATCGAAGATGACACAGGATTGACCCGCGGCGACTAAGACTGGTTCATTAAAAATAACTTGCGTCCTTCGACTGCGTTTAGAACCTTCGGCTTTTATTTTGCACGGCAAAAATTCTCCATGGTAACGGATTTGACAGACATAGCTTTTAGCTTCTAGCGGATAGCTTTTAGAAATCCAATTTGTGTTTTTAAACACAAGAGAAAAAGGGGCTTTATGAAGGACTTTCGGAGGCCGACGGGCCGAGAAGGAAGAATTTTTCTGCAGAAAAATATCTGTGCCTTCAGAAAGCACTTTTTTCTCTTGTGACACAATCAAAACATTTTTCTTTACATCTTTTCCAATCACATAATACGGGCCGTCATTGGGATTCTTTTCGGTAATCGTAAATCCGTGTCGCTCGCCCAGAGTATTGAATACAGCGCCCTCATGATGACCAATTTCTTTTCCCTCAGTATTGAGAACCTTACCTCTTTTTGTCTTAATATAATGTCTCAAAAAATCTTTCAGGTCTATGTCTCCAAGAAAACATATCCCCTGACTGTCTTTCTTTTCTGCGACCGGCAGAGCAAATTTCTTTGCCAGTTTGCGAACTTCAGTCTTTTTAAAATGACCGATCGGAAACAAAATATGCGCCAATTGTTCTTGTGTGAGAGTCCAAAGAAAGTAACTCTGATCTTTAGAAGGATCTGGGGATTTTTTAAGAGAAAAAACATTCCGAATTTGCGAAATCTCCGCATAATGCCCTGTCGCCACAAAATCCGCTCCCATAGCAAGAGCTTTTTTAAGAAAAGCGCCGAATTTAACTTCTTTATTACACATCACATCAGGATTTGGCGTTCTGCCTTTTTTGTATTCAGAAATCATATAATCCGCAACTTCTTTTTTATAAACATCTTCAAAATCAAATGTTAAAAATGGAATATTTAAATGCGCAGCTACCCTCATGGCATCCCTCCTTTCCTCCTCTTCATTGCATGACAAAAAATCCGGGTGCCAGGTCTTAATAAAAACCCCGACAACCTCGTAACCTTCTTTTTTAAGCAATGCCACGCTGACCGCCGAATCGACGCCCCCAGAAAGCCCTATAAATACTGTCTTCTGTCTCATTATTTGAGGTACTTTAGCACATTTTGCCTATGTTCGGCGAATGTTTTCGCATAACGAATGATTCCGTCCTTGTCATGAAGATAATACAAATAAACTGAACTCTTCGGATACATAGCGGCCTTGATCGCTGCTAAACCCGGATTGCCGACAGCTTTTTTCGGCAAGCCCATCGTCTCATAAGTGATAGGAGCCACGTCCACCTGAAGCCTCATGCCCATGGCTATTCTTTTCCATAAAATTCCAGAGATAATTTCTCGGTCCGTGTCTCCGTTTGCCTCCCCTTCGATAAGTGATGCCATGATGATGATATCTTTTTCGGTCCTTCCAGTGGTTTTGCCTTGATCATGAATATCCTGACGGACAAGCGCAAGTTTTTTCTCAAAATTTGAACTCATGGATCGTATCACATCTTGTTCTGTGTCAGTAGTCAGGAAAAAATAAGTATCGGGAAAAAAGTAGCCTTCCTTTTCTCCAGCGACCGATAAGAATTTGCTCTCATTAAAATTGATCAGTTTGGAGGCAAACGTTTCGGAAATCTGGGCCACAGTGTAGCCTTCAGGAATAGTGACCACGACTGGCGCCATGCCATGCTCCCCCTTGGATAATCTCCGCGCGACTTTGTAAACCGATTCTTTTTCCTCGAAATAATAATCCGCTTCCATCACTCCCTTTTCTCGGTAAAAAATAATCACGAAAGCTTCGAATGCTAATCGAGAACGTATGATGTGGGCGTCTTTGAGCTTCATGGAGACGTTCCTTAGGCTGCTTCCATGTTCTATTCTAAATATTGTCCCTGTGGGAAAATCTGCAGGCGCTCGGAGAAAGAAAAAATAAAAAAAAATAAAAAATACCAAAACGGCAATTGCTCGAAGTGCATATGTTTTGGTGAAAAAATGATTCATACAAGACTACATAGGCAAATTTGTAGGCGGAGAAGCTTCTTTGGATTCGATACGCTCCAATGTAGGAACTTTCAATATCTGGCCTGGGAAATGCCACATCGTTGCGAGCTCCTCCACATTCAAAACAAAAGTTTGGTTTTGAAAAAATACCGGCCAAAACATCGAAGTGAAAGGCCAAGGGACAGTTTCTTTGTTTAAAAGATGATGCCTGAGAGGAGAATGGAAAAAACTGCGCTCCCTGTATTCGTTCAGCATCCTATTCGCTAAAACCATGATAGTTTTTGGTGTGATAGTGAATACTCCGCCGAAAGCATCCGCTTGAGTGGAATTGAAGCGCTCGAACTGGTTGCAATCGGGTTTCGCATATTGGCGGAAAATCAACCGAATATTCCTTCTATTGCTCATATTCCACGCCTCTTTTTTTGCCACATACATTATTCTTACTCCAGTATCAAAACCAAGTTTGGCCGTCTTTTTATTCATTCCGTCGATAGCGTTTTTTAAAAAGTCCGGTGTACGATATTCGAGAGTATATCCTACTTCCTTACCTTGATCATATTTTTTATTCTGACGAGCATAAGGCGTAAGCAAATCTTTTATTTCTATTTGTGATTCCTGTACCCAATTATGGTGTCCAAACCATGTGCCATGCGTATGGTATTCTTTTTTGGAAGGAGTGACGACGATCTGCATCCACATTTGTTCTCCTTTTTGCAATGAACCAAAAAGTTCTACCACAGGAGAAATTGGATCCACTTTGAATTCCTCTTTCGGATCTTTATCCAATCCAAAATCAACGTACGTTTTTATTGGAAAGGCTTCGGGCTTATCTAGCTTAAACTCGCATCCCCAGCCATTCCAAGCGCCCTCCTGAGTTATCTCGTCCACAGCGAGCGTATAATCTTCCACTGCTCTCACCTGCGCCTGCGGGTACTGCGCATACATCTGCGTTTCGATCATGCTTCGGACACGCGTCGGCGTGCGGACATAGAAATGAACCTGCCCCTCGATCGAGGCTATTTCCAAAGAAAACCAAAACCAGACGGCTCCTTGCCAATAAGATTCCTTGCCTCCTTTGTTACTCCAATGATAGAGCGCATTGGTAATAAAAAGCTCCATGGCTTTCGGAGAACGCAGGACGTCCCGCGGAGGTATGATCTCGAGCAGAACAAAATCTATTCCAGAAATAAAATCTTGTTGTACATAATGTACCCACCAGATCCAGGCAAGGCGGCCGAGCAAGATCACACCTAAAAAGGGCAAAAGGCCTCTGATCACATCATCGAGGATATGAAAATACCAAAACACAATAACCAGGATCAAGACCAAGATCCAAGCCCAGCTTTTTTTGATTCCTTTCTCGACAGCATCAAGAAACTCACTCATCCATACATTTTACTAAACTACAGTAAAAAGTCCACTTTTATTCTTCTTGAAATATTTTTGATTTGCTAGATTGACCAAAATGGTATTTTTCTTAAAATATCTCTCCTTGTCTACTTTCTGCACTATTTCTTCTTTCGAGAGAGGCCCCTCCCTTTTTAGAATATCCGCAATAACTTCACGAGCGATGCCTTGCTTGTAGCCCCATTCGGAAAGAGCGTACATACCTCGGCCGACTAAAACAAAACGAGGGTCTTTGATGAGCTCATTGTGGCAAGTGGCGTAATGGATCTTTTTATTGAAAGTCTTCGAAATGGCATCCGCAACTTCTTTGAAATGCATCGGGGAACCGTTCTTTCTCATGACCAGAAAGGCATAATCTTTTACCCCGCGAATGCGGATATTTGGAGAACTTGCCTTCCCCCATTCCCCTAGCGGATTTTTAGCCACGGCTTTGGATACGGCGAGCCATCTTTTGGCGATCTCTTCATTGCGATATTCTTCTGAAACGACTCCCATGTGTTCGAAAAATTTCTTGATCATTTCACTTTCCGGCACTAGATCCTCGTCACTCAAGCCTGCATAAAGTTTGCGGAGGGCATCATGCACTTTTTCTACCACATGATCGTCTATGCTCCATCTAGTATGAAAATGATCATCCTCGCGATGTTTTTTGAAAGCATCGGACAGGACCAGGAAAAAATGAATGTGGTTTTGAGTTCCCTTATCTTTAGAAATATGTGGCAACAACTCGTGTTCGGCGACAATCGAACCGAGCTTTTTTACCACCTGCTTGAGTTCTTCAAAAACCGCCTGTTCTCGTTTGTAAACTTCAGACTTCTTGATGGCATTGATGGCTGCATCCTCCACTTGGCGGACACGCTCTCGGGTGATGCTGTATTTTTTACCAATCTCTTCTAAAGTTTTTTTCTTTCCATCGCTGGTCAGGCCGAAGCGATTCATGATCACATCCGAGGCGCGCTCTGCCAACCCGGAAGTTATCCTCTTAGTTACTTTCTTTGGTTTGAATGATATTGTTGACATGATTTTTAAAATTATCTTTTTGATTTTACCCTATCAAGCTCGGTCAGATATTTTTTGCGGAGACGGACGGATTTCGGAGTGATTTCCAGATATTCATCTTCGTTCATCACTTCCAGGCCTCGCTCAATATTCAAAACAAAAACTGGGTTCAAGGTTATAGCTTCGTCAGTGCCAGAAGCACGCATGTTGGTAAGCTGTTTTCCTTTCGTCGGATTCACGGACATATCTTCTCCTTTCAAGACATTGCCGACGATCATACCCTCATAGACTTCTATTCCGTGCTCTACGTATAGAATACCACGTTCCTGTAAATTTGCAAGCGAAAAGGCTACCGCCTTGCCTGACACCATGGAAACCATAGACCCATACTCCCTTTTTTTGATCTCTCCGGCGTATTCTCGGAAACCTATGACGCGAGAACTCATTATCCCTTCCCCCTTTGTATCTATGATGAATTCTCCTCGATAACCCAAAAGCCCGCGAGTAGGTATGTCGAAAATTATCCTTGCAATACCTTGTTTTTCTACCATATCTTTCATTATTCCTCGTCGTTTACCGATCTTCTCTATCACCCCACCGGAAGATTCCACAGGGACATCTATCACCAATTCTTCATATGGTTCTGTCTTTTGTCCGTCTATTTCCTTGATGATGACTTCAGGCTGGGAAACCTGCATCTCAAATCCTTCTCGACGCATATACTCCAAAAGTATGGCGACATGGAGTTCCCCCCGGCCGTACACTTTGAAAAAGTTCGGGCCTTGTCGGGAGCTTGCCCCGCTTATTTCAGGCGGGGAAAAATCTACTTTTAGCCCGACGTTTATTTCAAGTTCTTTTTCCAAGCGCTCTTTTATTTGCCTAGAGGTGACAAATTTTCCTTCTTTACCCGCGAATGGAGAATCGTTCACTAAAAAGTTCAGAGAAAGAGTCGGTTCATCGATCGCAATGTGCGGAAGCGGTTCGACGCTCTCATCTTCACAGACTGTTTCACCGATATAGATGTCAGGAATTCCAGCGAGGAGGACAATATCGCCCGCTGTGGCAAACTCCACTTCCTTTCTGACTATGCCTTCGAAGGAAAAAAGTTTTGTGATCTTGCCTTTGCGCGTGCCATTTTCCCCTTTGACGACGATCGTGCTTCCAGCAGAAATTTTACCGGAATAAATTCTCATTACGGCCATTCTGCCTAGGAAATTATCGTAGCCCAAATTGAAGACCTGCGCCGACATTTTTTCGTCTTGCTTGGTCGAAGCAGGCGGAATCTTTTCCAAAATCATATCGAGGAGTGGAGAGAGATCTGCAGATTTGTCATCTAAATGCCTGAAGGCCTGTCCTTTGCGTCCGATAGCGTAAATAGTTTCAAAATTCGCCTGTTCTTCGGTTGCATTCAATTCAAAAAAAAGCCCTAGGATCTCATCATGCACTCGATGCGGCTCCGCGGCAGGCTTGTCGATCTTATTGATGACCACAATCGGCTTGAGGCCTAACTCGAGAGATTTTTTTAAGACGAATCTGGTCTGAGGCATCGGCCCTTCGACGCTATCTACCAGCAATAAAACTGAATCGACAGCGCGCAGGACCCGTTCGACTTCCGAACCAAAGTCCGCGTGGCCCGGGGTATCGACTATATTTATTTTTGTATCCTTATAATAGATAGAGGTATTTTTTGAGTAAATGGTGATACCCCGCTCTTTTTCGAGAGCGTTTGAATCCATTGAAATTCCTTCATCCTGCAGACCTCCGTTTTGCTTCATTAAAGCATCGGTCAAAGTGGTCTTGCCATGATCCACATGGGCGATAATAGCGATATTCCTAATTTCCATAAATAATATTTATATAACTTTACTAATTGCTATACCTGCCCCGTATGAAGCCGAAGGCTTTCGTTCGGGGTTTCGTATTTCCATATTTTTATAAATAAAAAAGCTCCAAAAAAACATCAGAGCTTTCGAAAAGCTACTTTATAATAACATAGTTTTTAGAAAACAACAAGTTTTGTGCGCCGGGAGGGACTCGAACCCCCGGAGGCCGAAGCCGCGACGTTTACAGCGTCGTGTAATTGCCACTATACGACCGGCGCAAATTATTCTTGAAACTCAAATATCGATTTACATGCTTAAAGTTAGATGGTTTTATTTCTGTAAAGAACCTTTCCACATCTCCTCTTTTTGTAAGATACATGTTGTACAAACTAATACTTGATGGACTGTATTCTAACTTTTTAAGCATCAATTGTAAAGATTTAAGTATTGGGAAAGACCTGTTGCAAAAAGATATTTGGATACCATATTTCAATTTATATACAGACCCGTCAGTATCAAAAAAACCCCTGAGAAAACGTTTCGTGAAATTATTTTTACTAAATATCCACCGTGGAACATCAACCTGTGATTTTACTTTATTGTGAACAAGACCCTGTTTCAACAACCACGACGTTATATCTACTGAGCCCAGATAAACATCTCTGTGTCCTTTTTTATTAACGGAAATTTTTACATTTGTACTAAATATTCTTTGGATAAGTAATTTAACATACTTTGCATACTTTTCTTCTTTAGTTCCTAAACTAACAACAACTTGAAAATGACTTACATGCCCATCGCCAAGCATAATACCAAAGAATTCTGCTAGATCTTCAGAGTATTTTTTTGGAATCTTTATATCAGTTCGCTTTTTTAAGTAATTCTTTTTCAGATTAGGTTCTGTTTTAATTCCTAAGCGTCCCAATCTTTTAAAAACTGTTTGTTCCGATATACCTAAAACTTTTGAAATTTCACGTAAACTTTTATTCTGTTTAACATAAAGATTAAAAAGTTCAGAACGATATTTGTCTTCTTCTCTTTTTGTCCAGCGTTTAGCCATTACTTAATAATAACATGGCACAATCAAAATTACAATTGACCACTCTACCATGCAACATAAAAAATTGCACTAACATATGATGATTAAGAAATTTTAATAAAAAAAACTGTAAGGATAATGAGTATTTTTTACTCCTCCTTGCCAAAATCTTCTCATATCTTCGGGTGTTGAAGTTCTTTCAACCTGATCTCCATTATCACACCGCATTATCACACTCGGAGGAATACTATCTGTCTGCCCTATTTGCTCACAATGCGCTGCTTCCCAACTAGGAATATAATTTTCAATAATTGAAGGCATTATTAAGAAAAGGGATGTTGGTAAAAAACCGGCGACTATCATTATTGTTAAAATTAGAGATCCTTTTTTGTAATTAGTTGACTCAATTCTATTTTTAATAATGGAACAAATTGTTATAATAATTATCCAAACACACAATACATACCAGAACAATTTAGGCGTATGTGACACCGCAGCAGCAAAAATAGATCCAAGAATAATAAAAATATTCCACACAATTGTAAATCCGAATATAATCCCTAAGACTCTGTACAGTTGTTGATGTGGTTGCATAAATTTTATTATTATATTTTCGATTCGAGTTTTTCCACTCGAACATCTAAAACTGAAATTCTTTTATTATAAGATGAACCGTGAATATTTAAAGTGGAAATACTTTCTCTAAAATATTTATTTTCTTCATAATTTTGATTATAACACGTTAGACTTGGACTGCACACTAATAGAGCTTTTTATTTTGCTTGCCCGTCCTATGGCGGGGCCTTTTTTTGTTTCAATTAGAAGTCCGTTTTCTTTAACGGACACAGAAACAATATCCCCTTTCTTCACCCCATTTGAAATAATATAGGATGCTACAGGATTCAAGATTTTATTTTGAATTAAACGGTTGAGTGGTCTCGCACCATAATGCGGATTGTATCCTTCTTTTGCTAAATAAGACAAAGCTTCTTCGTTTATTTCAAGATCAATACCTTTGAGAGCTAAGCGATCTCTGACCACTTTTATCCTCAAGTTCACTATTTCTTTTATCGCTTCCTCGGACAAAACATCGAATACAATAATTTCATCCAAGCGATTCAAGAATTCTGGACGGAAACTGTCCTTCAATGCTTCCATGACTTTATCTTTCATGTTGGCATAATCGGTTTTCTTAGAATTGTTCGAAAATCCGATCGATTCCATTTTTTCCACGAATTGAGAACCGATATTGGAAGTGAGAATAATGATCGTGTTTTTGAAATTGACCACTCTGCCTTTTCCGTCAGTCAGCCTGCCCTCATCGATGACCGAGAGAAGCATGTTGAAAACTTCCGGATGAGCTTTTTCTATCTCATCGAACAGGATCACCGCATACGGCCTGTGTCGGACGGATTCGGTCAATTGTCCCGCTTCATCATAACCGACATATCCGGGAGGAGAACCAATCAGTTTTGAAACTGAATGTCTTTCCATATATTCAGACATGTCCACTCGGATAACTGCCTTGTCGTCATTGAACATAAACTGCCCCAACGCTTTTGTAAGCTCTGTCTTACCAACTCCTGTTGGACCCAAGAAAATAAATGAACCTATAGGTCTATTTGGGTCGCCGATTCCAGCGCGCGAACGTCTGATGACGTCTGACACACGCCCTATGGCCTCCTTCTGGCCCACCACTCGCTTCTCTAACTCGAGTTCCATCTTCTCTAGTTTTTCACGTTCTTCTTCCAACATCTTAGTAAGCGGTATTCCCGTCCAGCGAGCCACTACCTCGGCAATATCTTCCGCGGTGATTTCTTCTTTCAAAATTCGGCGTGATTTTTGCAACTTTTTTAACCTTAGAAGTTTTGTTTCCAATTCTTTTTTTAATGTGGGTATTTTTCCATATCTTATTTCTGCAGCACTGGAAAGATCAGACTTCATCTCTGCATTCTCGGCTTCTAGACGCAAACTTTCTAGATCTTTTTTGATCGCACGAATTTCAACTACAATGTTTTTTTCATTTTGCCATTTCAATTCAAGTTCTTTGGTTTTTTCATGCAGATTACCTATTTCTTTATCTACTTCCTTGAGCCTGTCTTTTATTTCGTGAATTTTTTCTTTTGCTTTTTCCTTTTCTTCCTTGTGTGTTTCCCCGCCCAAAGAAACAATTTCTTTTTTTAATGCTTCTTTCTCTATTTCCAAACGCATTATTTTTCTATGCGCATCTTCTAAAACTGGTGGCTTATTTTCCAACATTATCTTAAGTGAAGAAGAAGCCTCATCTATCAAGTCCACAGCTTTATCCGGCAAAAATCTGTTGGTGATATAGCGTGCAGAGAGATTGACGGCCGAAACTATAGCGTCGTCGGTAATACGCACACCGTGAAAAAGCTCATATTTTTCTTTGAGTCCGCGCAAGATAGCGATAGCGTCTTCAACACTCGGTTCATCGATATATACCGGCTGAAAACGGCGTGCGAGCGCAGGATCTTTTTCAATGTGTTTTTGATATTCTCGTAGGGTAGTCGCACCGATCGCCCGCAGTTCTCCGCGAGACAATGCAGGCTTGAGCATGTTTGAAGCATCCATAGTTCCTTCCGCGCCTCCGGCCCCGACAATCGTGTGGATCTCGTCGATAAAGAGGATCACTTTGCCATCCGAGCGCTCGATCTCTTTCATGATACTCTTCAGTCGCTCTTCGAATTCTCCGCGATATTTTGTACCGGCTACAAGAAGCCCCAGGTCAAGCGAAACAAGTTCCTTGTCTTTCAAAGACTCTGGAACATTATTTTTGACGATCATCTGCGCCAGACCTTCCACTACGGCCGTCTTCCCGGTGCCGGCCTCGCCGATCAAGATAGGATTATTTTTAGTCCTTCGTGAAAGTATCTGCATGATCCGCGTTATTTCATTGTCCCGACCGATGACTGGATCCAATTTGTCTTCTTTCGCCAGCTTGGTCAGATTGCGAGTAAATTTTAATAGAGTTTTAAATTTTTTCGGCTCGGTCACATCGGTAATATTTTGGCTACGCAATTCTTCCACTACTTTCATGACAGAATCTTTGTGAATCCTGAATCGCGCCAAAGTTTCGCGCGCCTCGGAAGTCACTTCCAGTATCGCAATAAACAGATGCTCGGTCGAAACGAAATCATCTTTCATCGATTCTGCCAGTTTGGCCGATTGTTCTATCACTTGCGCCAAGTCAGGGTTGAGATAGATCTGATACGATGGAGAAAGAGTGCTGCGCGTTTCGGGCAATTCGATAAGCTCCAAGATAGAATCAGTCAGGAGCATCGTATCTATCTCCAATTTATCCAAGATGGAGTTTACCATGCTCTCTTCCTGCAAAAGGAGCGCCGCGAGTAGGTGCAACGAAGAAACGTGGTTGACCCCACGCTCAATTGCGAGCTCATGAGCTTTTTTGATAGCATCCTTTGATTTAGTTGTAAATCTATTTAATGGTGGCATATATTTTTCATTATTTATCTATTACTTCCCCTTCCCATACTTCCATTATACACCTGGTGTCAAGTGTCTTTAGGGAACTATTCCGCAGGGGCAAGTATAGGAGATGCCGGGAGACTATTGGCAGAGTCAGTAGTGCCAGAGAGTTTTAAGGTACTCATGATCACTCCGATTGGGACAAACGACAGCGTTTCTCCGGACAAGACTATCCCGAGAACGTTGCCATCGAGATCAAGCACTATCGCACCGGGATTGCTGGAAGGAAGACTTGCTTTGATATCCTTGTTGCCATCAAAAATAAATGAGGACACGCTCTTGCCTACAACCAAGATCTTCTGCCCTATTTTCATTTTATCCAAGTCCCCGAAACTAGGTACAGCAAAGACGAGCTTGTCTGTGCCATTTACTGAAGCGCCTATTTTCAAAAATGAAAATCCATTCTTGTCGGTAAAAATAAAATCTGCCTTAAACTTTCCGCTATCATTTTCAACATAATATGTTCCTTTATCTAAAACCAGCGTGGCATCCGCTACGACGACACCGGGGGTAGAAACCACAAATCCCGCACCAGCAGAAATCTGAGGAGAACTGGGGTCTGAATTGTTCTCATCTTTTGTGATAGCGAATATTGAGGATTTATTTTTTGCTATCGCATCCACCACCAAATCTTCTTCTTTCACGACCACTGTCTGCACCGTAGTCTTGCCCTCTACTTGCTGGATCTTTTCGATCGTCTGCCTGATGACATTGTTCACCGGAGCGGTAAACGATGCTGGCGCTTGCTGCATCAAAGTCACCGTCGTTATGCCAGTCGCTATCGAGGTAACGAAAGACAAAAGGACTGCAAGCAGTATAAGTTGTGTTTTGTTCAAGTCTTTGACATCCATTTCTCAATTATACCCCGCACACCTATTTCAAGTCAAAGAAATTAATAGGTGTGGGGGTATACCACTTTTTTAATTTAGTCAAAATTTCGGATAGAGATTTTACTGTATAATCAATATCTGATTTGGTTGTCTGTCTACCTAATGAAAATCTTATTGAACCATCTGTTTCCTCGCCTGCATCAGCTATGCTGAAAGCATTGCGGGCAGGTTTTATTTCTGAACGAATGGCTTTGATAACGTGTGAAGCTTTACCGTCCCCCGCTTTGCAAGCACTTTTTGTGGAAGCCATTATTCCCCTAGTTGATAATTCTATAACTAACAGATCACTTGGAATGTTTGGAATAGTAATATTTATATTATTCGGCAATCTTTTTTCTAAATCCCCATTCAACACAAAATCAACATTTTTACTTTTTAATTTTTTAATAAAATAATCCCTGAGTTGAGTTAATCTTTTTATTTCTTTTTCTTTTTTATTTTCCGTAGTCTGAAGTGCTTTTGAAAGTTCTACAGCAAGAGAAACGTTTTCTGTCCCAGGTCGCAACCCAAACTCCTGATTTCCGCCAAACATAATTGGAGTAAGAGGTGTATTTTTTTTCACATACAAAGCGCCTATTCCCTTCGGTCCATAAATTTTTACGCTATTGAAAGACATCAGATCTACACCAAGTTGAGGAATGCTTATTGGCAAGTAATTTACTGCTTGTGTGGCATCGGTATGGAAAAATATTTTTTTATTATTTATTTTATCAAAGTGCCTGATTTCTTTTGCTATTTCTTTTATTGGTTGTATCGTGCCTATTTCATTGTTCGCATACATCACTGATACTAAAATAGTATTCGCTTTCAAAGCTTTTTTAATTTTTTGGGGATCCACCACCCCGTTTGCATCGACCGGCACATAGGTCACCTCCGCTTGTTTTGTATTTTCTAAATGCTTGCAAACTTCCAAAACGGAAGCGTGCTCTATGTTTGTGGTGACTATATGCGGCATTTTTACCGCCTTCACTAACCCTAAAATAGCTAAATTATTGCTCTCGGTCGCTCCGGAAGTAAATACTATCTCGGAACTGTGCGCATTCAAGATCCCAGCGACTATCCCTCTCGACTTCTCTAATTTATTTTTTTCCGCTACGCCAAGAGAATGAATCGCCCCAGGATTTGCCGAAACCGAAAGAGCGGATGATGCATAATCCATATACACTTTCTTCGTCGCCTTGCTTGTCTTTATGTTTGATTTGGGCATCAGAATAGTATATATTGAAACAATATGGATATAAAGCAGGGTGGCATTTTTATTTTGGCTTTTTTAGTTTTTACTTTTATTGCTATTTTGGTTGGCGCTATTTGGGTTATCGTTACCGAGAAACGTTTGAAAAGATTTTTCTTGGGTAAAAAAGCCAAAGACCTGGAAGATACTATTGAGAGTTTAGAAAAGGACATCGCCGAACTAAAAAGTGCGAGAAGCGAAATCCAAAAAAATATTACTGAAATAAATGCTAAACTAAAAAAAAGCATCCGTGGACTCGAAACAATAAGATTTAACCCTTTTCCTGATCAAGGTAGCAATCAGAGCTTTGCGATCGGCATGTTGAATGAAGAAGGCGACGGCGTGGTGCTGTCGAGCTTGTACTCTAGGGACCGAATGAGTATATTCGCCAAACCTATAAAAAACAGCAAGTCGGAATATGAATTGAGCGTCGAAGAAAGAGAAGCGCTAGAAAAAGCAAAAGAAAGGCAAGTTTTGTAAGACTTGCTTGAACAAAAACATGACAACACAAAAAAAACTAAATACGATACCTCGGCCACCAGTCGTGGTGGTGATGGGGCATATCGACCATGGCAAGTCGACTCTGCTCGACTATATCCGCAAGACAAACGTCACCGAAGGTGAAGCCGGCGGCATAACCCAAAAAATTTCAGCTTATGAAGTTGAGGTTCCTTCAGAGGAACCGAAATCCCGAGAGAACGAAGAGAATCGAGGGATCCCTCGACCAGCTCGGGCCATCGGCTCTGAGGCTCAGGCTCGAAGAGATGATTCTGCTAATCGCAGAATCACTTTCTTGGATACCCCCGGACATGAAGCTTTTTCAAAGATGCGTGAACGCGGAGCAATCATCGCCGACATCGCTATCTTGGTAGTGTCCGCGGAGGACGGAGTAAAACCACAGACTATCGAAGCATGGAAAACGATTACCGAAATGAATCTCCCTAGCATCGTCGCTATCAACAAAATAGACAAGCCAGGAGCCAACGTAGAAAAAACAAAACAAGAATTAGCCGAAAACGAGATCTATCTGGAAAATTACGGCGGGAAAATCCCCTTCGTAGAAGTTTCCGCCAAAGTCGGCACCGGAATCGACAATCTGCTCTCCCTCATATTGATTTTGACAGAAATGGAAAACTTTACCGCAAGTGTAGAAGAAGACGCCTCTGGCTTCGTCATCGAAGCGAATCTGGACGTAAAGCGTGGAATACAAGCAACCCTAATCATAAAGAACGGCTCGTTAAAAAAAGGAATGACAGTAGCAGTAGAAGACACCATCTGCTCGACGCGAATAATTCAAAATTTTAAAGGAGAGATGATAGATGTGGCAGAACCTTCCTCCCCTGTACGTCTTTACGGTTTTGACAAGATGCCAAAAGTTGGCGCCAAGTTTAAAAGTTTCAAAAAAAAGCAGGACGCCCTTGATTATGCAGAAAATTGCGACAAGATACTATCCCCTAGCGATGCTTCCAATAATGCCTCCAAAGAAGACTCCGACGGCAATAAAAAAATTATACCTATACTGCTCAGAGCCGACGTATCCGGTTCTCTCGAAGCTATTGAAAAAGAAATACTAAAAATAAAATGTAAAGCGGAAGTAAAGAACGCGGAATTCAGGATCATCTCGAAGGGTGTGGGCTCTATTTCGGAGTCCGACATCAAGAACATTTCGAACAGCGAGAATGCAATTATTATCGGGTTCAATGTAAAGGCCGACAAGAGCGCGATCGAGATCGCCGAGAAAAGAGGGATCACCATTTCTTTCTTTGACATCATTTACAAAATGACTGAATGGCTCGAAGAAGAGATGGAAAAAAGGAGGCCAAGAATAGAGACGATCGAGACCACAGGACGGGCGAAGATCATCCGCGCTTTCAGCCGTACCAAAGAGCGACAGATCATCGGAGGCAAGGTCATAGAGGGAGCTATGGTCCTAAACGGCACCGTACGAATCATGCGCCGAGAATTTGAGATCGGACGCGGAAAAATTGTAAACCTCGAAAAAAGTAAAGTGAAGACGGGCACCGTAGAAGAGGGACAAGAGTTCGGCATGATGATCGAATCCAAGATAGAAGTCGCTCCTAGTGATGTGATCGAATTATTTTCCATAGCGCAGAAATAAGAAAATGAGCGAGAGAAACGAAAAAGTAGCGAATCATATTAAAGAACTGACAGCGGAATTTCTGGGAAGAGAGAGTAACCGGACTTCGCTTGTCACTGTAACTTCTGCCTCTTGCTCCCCGGACCTGAAGCGCGCAACCGTGTTTATCACTGTGATGCCAGTCTCAAAAGAAAAAGCTGCCTTGGAGTTCGCCAAGCGTAAAAGACCGGAATTGCGCGAATTCCTGAAAAAAACCATGACCACCAAAAATATTCCTTTCATCGACATCGCTATCGACCTCGGAGAAAAACACAGGCAGAAAATTGACGAACTGCTTAGAGAAAAATAGTATTGCAAACTTGAGGCCTGGGGCGGAATTGAACCGCCGTATATTCCTTTTGCAGAGGAATGCCTTACCACTTGGCTACCAGGCCAAACATAAAAAAACAAAATTTAAGCCTCTGCTCAGAGGAATGGCATATTCGCTACGCTCACACCACTCGGCTACCAGGCCGTACTATTCTGTTTTGTGTGGGCGAGGGGGGACTCGAACCCCCAAGTCTTGCGACATTAGTTCCTAAGACTAACGCGTATACCAATTCCGCCACTCGCCCGATTTTGAAAACTTGTGGTCAGGAATAGTTTTTTACTAAAAACTTCCCCGACCCGGACTCGCACCGTCGTGCTCCGTCTCGCAAAAAGTACATTAAGTACTTTTGTGCGCCCAGAAGGGATCGAACCTTCGACCTTATCCTTAAGAGGGATCTGCTCTACCAGCTGAGCTATGGGCGCAATTATTATATTAATTTTCCAACTAACCCAGTGCCCGAGGTGGGAATCGAACCCACATCCCTTACGAGACACGATTTTAAGTCGTGCGCGTATACCAATTCCGCCACTCGGGCAACGAAATAAAGTATATGTAAAAAACGATTAAATAACAAGTATTTTCGAAATGCGTCCTTTAAACCCTTGACTTTTTCTTCTAAATATGTTATACAACATCTAGCAAAAGATTGTTCTTTCTATATGTTTTTTCTTGTTTTTGTTTTCTTGCAAGATAATAGCCTAGAAAATTAGTTTTCTGGGTTGCTATCTTGCAGGAGGAACTGCAGGAAAAACTAAACAACAACGTCAGTTAACGAAAGAAAACCTATGAACGAAACACAACCAGAAGCCACTGAACGTAAGTTACGGAAACGCCTTACCCTGAAGGGCAAGCTGATATTTGGGAGCATCGTTGGCTTGGGAGCCGTCATCCTCCTTGGATGTATTATGTTGATGACAGACTGGGGTCACCGTACCCTAGCGTCAATCTGCACGTCATTTGATGACACGACGACCGTCGCTCCTGTTCTAACTGACGAGGAAGAAGCGGTGACGGTTTGCGAGCAAGACAACAAAACGGCAGTGGTGGTGACACCTCCCCGCCGAAGCGATGTTGCAACATTCAGCAATGAGTTGCAAGCAATCACAAAATTGCTTGTGGCCTCGAATGCCAGAATGGAGCGGAGCGAAAACGTCATGAGCAACAACCTGGCGAAAACGTCATGTGAGCTACGGAAATTGGTGTCTGAAGCCACGACGAGCATGAGCGACAACCTGGCGAGAACTACTGGTGAACTCAATGCAATTGTCGGACTGGTCAGCAGTAACCAAGTGTTGCTGTCGGCGCGGATGCGAGACCTAGGCTCCGAAATGGCCGCAGACAACGCCGCCATCCGGGCGGAAATCCCGGACCTTGTGAACGTGATCGTCACCGAAAAATTGCTACAGGCGATGGAACCGTTCCGACGGCTACTCACCTTGACGAATGTTCCGCCGGCCCCGGTCGTACCTTGTCCCGCTGCGGTTACAAAGGCAACGGCGACACCGACTGCGATCGCTGGGACTTCACCCTCCGGGGTGACAAACAACAACCTGTTGGTGGTGAACAACGTCCTTCCGGCGCAATCCGCTGCAAGGGCTTATACCTCACCAGCCCAAGGGCTGGTCATCCATAACAACAACACGTTGGTGGTCCACGACCGCCAGCTTCCACCTCATCCCCCCGGCGAAAAACCCTACTGGATGCGGGATCTGTTCCCGCCTCCAAAATAAGCCTGGAAATCCGGGCCGAAATCAATCACTTTAGCGCCGTGCAGCTTGCTGCCCGGCGCTATTGACTTTTTAGGTAGAATATGATATACTATGTAGAGTAATAAATGGACTGTTCCTTCTATATTTTCCTGGGTTTTCTCGTAATAATAGCTTAGAAATTAGCCTTTCTGGGTTGCTATTACGGGAAAACATACATAAACACTGAAACCAGGAGAACAAATGAAAAAAACAACAATAGCTTATGCCATGGGCTTAATCATGACAGCGTTAGTGTTGGTCGGGTGCGGAACCCCAAGGGTCGGCCCGGCGACGACAACACTTGACCCAATGAAAGATGTGGGTCAGGTAAGGTCCGTGAAAAGGACCACGGTTGTGACCTCCAACTCGACCAACATCACGATGGTCGAATTGGACGAGACCCCCGAAGCGTCACAGAAAGAGCTCCGCATGACGGAGCTCAAAGGGCAAACCAAAGCCAGCGTCCAGGAAGCCAAAAGGCCTTCCTTGTACGTCCCAACCACCAGCTACGGCGGTGGGTACGGAGGATATCCTTCTGGCTCCTACTACCCCACCCATAACTACAACCGCGGCGACATGGGCCACCACCCACGTGGCACTGTAGTCACCAGTTCCGGTGAAGGCGGTGTCAACACCGTTTTCAGCAACTAACTGGAAAGCGTCGGTGGAAGTAGTAAGTAATAACAATCAAAGGCGTCTGTGTGAGCCGGAAAAGGCCTCCACCGACGCCTTTTCTTTTTACTTGACATTTATAATGAGATATGCTATACTATATATATGTTTAAAATAAACAACAAATCAATAATTCTAAGCATTAAAATATTAGCAATTTTGGCTTTCGGAATCATGTTAATGCCAGCTTCGAGCTCGGCTGTGACTTGCGGCGAGGGTGGTTGTAATACGATTTACAATACTTACACCAGGCCTGCTACTGTGAGAGAAGATAATCCAAAACCAGAAATTGACTCGATCACTCCCGAGAGAAGCAGTGTCGGCACAGGTACGAAGACTATCACCATCATTGGAGAAAAGTTTGTCCCGAGTTCTGTAGCTAGAATAAATGGATCAAACAGGCCGACTACTTTCGTAGACCGCTCTCACCTCTTGATGCAGATCACCGGTAGCGACACGTTCAAGTTCCATAGTAATGGCGGATTCTTCATAACAGTATTTAATGGTGCTCCGGGCGGAGGATATTCAAATGCTAAATTCTTCACTATTGCTGGCCCTGCCCCTTCGGGCGCAGGTGCAACGGCGAATCCCGAGACGGATACCAGCACAAATTTCACCGACCTAGAGACAGGTGAAGTCAGAGGAGAATATAGCGACCTCGTTTCGGGAGCCATCTTTGGCGCAAACGGTGTCTTGCCTTCCGGCATTATCCAGTGGATATTCGTAGCCATCCTAGTTCTCCTTATTGTCATCCTTGTGCGCAGGATCTACGGCGCAGATAGAAAATATCACGCTGTTCCTCTCAAACACGATTAAAAACTAAAGCAAAAAGTCCTTCACCTTAATTTTAGGTGAGGGACTTTTTGTATTGACTTTTACTGTATTTTGTGATATAGTATAGATGTAAACCCCGTCTTAGGCGGGGCAAGCTGTCCTTTGACAACAGGGTTAGATAGGCATGGTTCGCCCACCAAGTAGCTGAATATTTTGGCTTTTTGATGGGCGAACTAAACTAATTTAACACAAAAACAATCGAACAATTGCGCCAAAGCGCAATGGAAAGGAAAAATGCATCCAAAAGAAATGTGCAGGAAACTCGGGCAGTGTATGGAGCCCGTGATAGATGACAAAATGGGAAGAGTAGGGTTTGCGCTACTTTGTTGGTCCGCAACTCTGATCTTCTTTACCGGACTAGGGGTCTTCATCACGCACTCATGGCTCCTCGGTCTCTCAATAGGGCTCTTTGCCCTCTCCGCAGTCATCCAGCCCTTCATGGTTTCAGTGCCTGAAATCACAGGACTCCTCGCCATCAACGTACTAAAAAATGGAATGGAGGCACTCGTTCCCTACGGCACCGGACTTTACTTTCGGTATCCTTGGGAACAGGTCAAACAGGGCAACTACATCAACCTTCGGCAGATAACGGAAACAATCACGGAAACTTACCCGTCGAAGGATTCATTGATGCAAGTAGAATGGATATTCCAGTACACCCCTACTCTGGAGGGTCTCCCGTGCTACATCTCGGCCGATGACAACACCATCAAGACGGGTTTGAGGGGTACAGGAAGCAGCGTACTCTCGGCAGAGATTGCAAAAGAGACCGGAGATAATTGCAAAGTTAAACAAGGGGAAATCGAGGAAGCGCTCTTGAGGAAGTTTAAGGAATCTTCACCAACTCCTCTTGTACTCTATGGAATAAGGGTTGACAGAGTAGCCCTCGCCGACGTTGACTTCGATACCAGCGTCCAACAGGCACGATCCAGCCAGGAAGTTTCTAGGCGGATACAGCAGACAGCTAAGGAAATCAAAACTGCTCATCCAAACATTGATGACAAGGATGCACTCAATGCGTCAATGATCATCCATCAGCAAACCAAAAAAACCATCTTTGAAATTGAAGGCCTTGGACCAGCCATTGCCAGCATTGTCAAAGCATTCCGTGGAGGTAAATCATGAGCACACAACTAAGCCATACGGATGTGGGCCATGGCAAGGAACACGTTAGCCGTGCCAAGGACCCAGCAATCGTCAGTGAGAGCCAAAAGTCCCTCAGATGGATCAAAGGCGCTCTGCGATTGATTGGTATCACACTCGTAATACTGTTTGTGGTGCTTTGGGTCAAGGAGAAGCGTGAAAAAGTCAAGGCGAAAGAGGCTGCAGCGCAAGCTGTGGCAGAATACGCCAGGGCTCATCCGCCGGCTCCGATCGTGGTGGAATATCCCACTTCCGGCGCAGGCATCGCGACAAAGGCCGGGCTCAAAGCGTACCTTGATCCTGAAAAAACCTCCCTGCGGGCAAAAAAGCAAACGAGGTATGTGTTTGTCGAAGACACAAGTATCTACTTCGACAACAACTCCGGCCCTGATCAAAAAAGCAGGGACGAAAAACAGAAGGAATGGGAAAACATGCCACCGGGCAGGTATACCGTCTACCCACTTGGGGAGGAAAAGGTGTACTTCCGCTGGTGGCAATAAAAGAAAGGAAATGGCGATAATCGTGCGTTCGCCACGCACACATCAGAAAACTAAACAGCCGGGTCCCGCAAGGAACCCGGCTGTTTTTGTTTTTATTATCTGTTGAATGGTGGATAAGTCGGGGTGTAAGGAGATAATTTCACTTTCCCCTCTTCCGGATCTATCTCTCCTTTTTTTATATCAAGGGTATTTAGTACGATGCTGAGAATTGTCCAGACCCCCATCATGATAGTTATCCCGATAATCCCCCAAACCATGTGACTCTTACCTATCGTCTTTTTTTCGTCATTGGCCGCATTTAGAATAAATTCCAAGACGCCATACAGAAAAATTGCGAGAGCTAGAGCAAATAAGAGCAGGATGAGAGGGTTGATGATTTCCTTGCTCACATTGGAAATGAAAGAGTCTACGCTCGCGTAAGCTACCTTGGTGGTAAAGAGTAAATCCATCATTAAATTATCTAAATTATTGAACTACAGGAACAGTCGGAAGCGTGATTCTAGAGTTGTTATCAACCTCAAACGTTTTCGTCAGGATGCCGACAAGTCCCCAGACAGCGACAATGACAGCGAGTCCGATGATGCCGTAGATTATCTTATCTCTTCCTTTCTTCTTGGCCTCTTCGTCGCCTCCGATCATATAACTAATGACTCCCCAAACGAAGTAAACTACTCCGAGAGCTATCAAGACTGGCACGATAGCATTCAAAATCTGCCCGATTCGACACAATAGCCCCATGATCGTACTGCCTTGGCCTAGCACACAGCCTCCGGAAGTAGCCCCGGTGGTCGAAAGCCCCTGCGCTAACGCCAGAACCGGAGTCAAACCAAATAGAACACCTGACAATGCAACTAATTTCTTTTTCATAATTTTTATAATTTCAGCCTGAGGCTGATCCGCCTTTGGCGGAAACTTAATAATAATATACTTGCCCTATTATACTACCCGGTAGTAGAGCTTGGCAAGCCTCACTACCAGGATAAGCTACCGATTCACCTTGACCTGTGGCACAGCGTAATCAATACCGAACGAATTCCCGAGGATCCGGACCAGTCCCCAGACCGAAATCATCACCGCGAGGGCAATGATCCCCCAGATCATGAACTGTCTGCCTTTGTCCTTTTTCGCTTCCTGATCACTGTTTATGACATATTGCACGACACCCCAGATAAACATAGCGACAGCTAAAGCAAAAATAAGAGGCACGACAGCACTATTTATTATGCACACGCCGTAGAGCAATACATGCTGGATCTTTACACCGTCATCACCGAGCTCGCATATGAAGACTTTAGTAGATTCTTTAGGTTGAGATACTAGTACAGAAGTACTTTTATAACCTCCACTCAAATCAAAAGTCTCTACAACTATATTGACCAGACCCCACAAACCCACGATCACAGCGAGGCCAATAATACCGTAAACTATTCTGCTCTTTCCTTTCTTTTTAGACTCTTCATCACCCCCAATCATATAAGTGACGACTCCCCAGACGAACCAAACTACCCCGAGAGCTACCAAGACTGGCACGATAGTATTTAAAATTTGGTGAATCTTGCAGATTATTGCTCCTATACCATCCAAAGATGCACATGCATTAGTATTGGTGGTTTCATCATCCGCCCCTGGAGTCCAGCTATCCCCTGTTGAGTCGGGAGAGTCGTCGTATTGCGCATTTACACTAACTATCGGACTAAAAACTCCAACCAAGGCAATTAGTATCAGGATATAAGATATGTATTTTTTTATTTTTTTCATATTTGCTAATACACCTAGAGCCTAAGGCCTGTGTTAATTATAATGCACCCACGGTTTCGGATATGAGCTTCGCGATAGCCCACGACCCCAAAAGTATCGCCGCGCCGATAAGAGTATACAAGAGGGCGCTTTTGGCTTTGCTTAACTTTTCCGAATTTCCCCTAGCAGCGACAAAAAGAAAACCAGAATAAATGATAGCAAGAGCGATGACTGGTATGCCTATCTTGAGCGCGCCCTCCAGTAGAGTACCTACAAATTCTGGGATGCTTTTTGCATTTATCGGATTACAAATTTTACCGCTGGTGGGGTCGCATTTAGGATCAAGATTTTGTTGAGCAAAAGAAAGAACTGGAACTATAACCAAAAAAGCCACTAAAATAATTTTATATAAATTCTTCTTTATAAATTGCATAGAGTAATTGTATAACAGATTAGAAAAATGTTCCAATGTCCTTATAGCCCAGAATTGATAATAATGTCCTAATAATCAGCCATGCCCCGGCCGCAATTACTAGCCCAAGGACGGCATTGGTGAAAACTTTCTTGGCTGTCCCTCTCGCTTCCGTACTGCCCCCGGAGGTCACCATTTTAAAGCCGGCATAGAAAAACATGATCGCGGCAATAGGTACGGCCAAATAAATGAAAATAAATCTGATAACGGTGTTGATGAGAGTCATCGCATCCTTGAAACTGCAAGGATTGACTATATCTCCTCCCGTTTCTTTACCATTGGCATCTTTAACAATCGGAGTTCTGTCATTACCACAAGGCACTAGACTTTTCCCCTCTGCAAAGCTTCGGTCAGGTTTATCGGTATCTATTGCTGTCTGCGCAAAAGAAAAAACGGGCGCCACAAGCATCATGAAAACAATTACGAATATGAGATTAGGAATTATTAATTTTTTAATTTTTTGCATCGCTTTACGAACTTTATAATTATCAACTACCTCAATAATAAGTTGAGTTTGGAATTGGCGTCGGATATTGCATTTTCGGGAGTCATGCTGTTTGAGAGCACTCCGTCGATCATGTTGCGGAAAATATTGTTGGTATCTGCTTCCGATGGGTCGAGCCAAGACCTCGCGTAGAGAGCAGAGTCGTAGAAGATCGGAGAGTAGGCGTCAGTCGGCTTGATAGATAGGAGGTCCCGCCTTGCCGGAGCCACCCCGGTCGTGAGCGCATACTGATAAGCAAAATTCCCGGTAGCCATGAGGCTAGCCGCCGTAAAAGCCGTGTTGAAGTTTTTGGTAGATGATAAGATGGCTATTCCTGTAACTCGCGCGCCAGTTGATTTAAAGCCGGAATTTTTGATCTGTGGAATAGACGCGACCGAGAAATTTTGATTCGGATTTTTATTCACCAAAGGCACCAGCTCGCTCGCAAATCCGAAATACAAAGTCAGGTCTTCTCTCGAAAAAGCATCTCGTGAATTTGGGAAAGATCTATTCCAAGAATATACCTCTTGATTGGGATCAGCGAAATTCGTGTAGAATTTCAAGATCGCCGGCAGGTCATATGTCGGATTAGTCGAGAAAGCTCCGAGACTAGAACTGAAGACTCCATCTTTCTCGGTCACAATACTATTGCCTCCCTGCATGAAAAGAGCCGACAAAATATCTTTAGCATTGGCAATGTTTGAAAAATGACCCAAAGCAACTGCACTCTTTATTATTTTGTTCGAATCGTTCTTTTTAGTCAGTAGTGGAACAAAAGTAGGCATTTCGTCCCAAAAAACCGGAGGGTAGATGACACCGCTCGCATCCATATGGCTACGATTGTAATACATCATGAGCGGATCGATAGTGAGCGGGAAAGCTAAAATTCCTCCCGAAATCATAAACACTTCCCCTGCACCGGCGTAATTATTCTTGAACGCCGTCCGCGAATAGCTCTCATACGGTATGGTGACTATCTTATTGGCATAATGGAATGCCAGATTGTCGGGCAGAAAAACTATATCCGGGCCTCGACCCACGGCCAGTGCTTCGAGCAGATCCTTATCGAAATTCTCCGGAGATTTCGGTACATATTGCACAATAAAAGCAGGATTGGCTGTGTTGAATCCTTCCACTAGGGGCGCCATAGTGGCTCCGCTCTCTGTGCCCCATAAGACGACAGTGCCCAGGCTTCCAGGTTCGGTCTTTTTACCGAGGGGTATCGCTCCGGAAAAAACCAAGACTCCAAAAACCGCCAAAGCAATGAAAATGATTATAATTATAAGCTGAAAATTTCCTTTCATGGTTTAATTTATTATTCACCATGACCCTGAGTCTGTCGAACGGGTCATTTCTTTATTAATATCATACCATAATGGTGCTCACCTGTATTCAACTCTCTATCGAAAATAAACCCTTTTTTCTCAAACATGGCTCGGGCTTTATTCTTTGGGAAAATAGTTTTCGCGCCAAGGATGGACGCCTCCGACCAGTCGATTAGAAGCACTCGGCCATTTGGCTTCAAGATCCTCCTCACTTCCTCTATAAACATTTCCTTATCCTCTATCTGAAATAACACATTAGAAGCTATGACCGAATCCACGATCCCGTCTCCTATCTTCGTTCCGCCCCGCTTTTCGACATTCCCCCAGATGATTTCCACATTCGACAGGTGCGCTTCCTCCACTTTGTGTTTGATCGTGGCGAGAAAATCTTTTGATATTTCGACGGCATAGACCTTGCCCCTAGCAGCGATATGCCCGGCAGCCACGGAATAGAATCCGGTTCCCGCCCCGAGGTCGGCAACAATGCTGTCCTCGCGGAGGCCAAAAAACTTTAAATTTTTTTCCGGGTCGGTAAACATAGATATATTATAACATAATCACCACCCCTTGCCCCTCCTCTACAAGGAGGGGAGAAATCTAGTATCCTCTCCGCCTTAATTAAGGAGGAGTGCCGAAGGCGAAGTGGTTATATGCAGGCTAGAGACGCTATGCCATCGCCGGCTCGAAGCCTCATGACGGTCACGCCCTGGGTCTGCCTGCCGAGAGAGGAAATATCCTTGAGGGAAGTTCGGATGACTTGGCCCTTCTTTGACATGGCGATTAGTTCTTCTTCGCCATCAGTGAGCACCTTGGCCACAATGAGTTTACCTGTCTTCGAAGTTATCTTCGCAGTTTTTATTCCGGAACCTCCTCGCCTTTGTACTTTGTATTCTTTGAGGTCCGTCTTCTTACCAAAGCCGTTTGCGCTCATGGTAAGAAATGCACCTGCCTTTTGGTCTTTTTTAACCACGTCGACTCCGATGACTAGGTCTCCTTTTCCTAATTTTATACCACTCACTCCGCCTGCGGTCCTGCCCATTTCCCGGACATCAGACTCTTTGAATCGAATGGACTGTCCGTCGCCTGTCGCGATCATCACCTCATCGCCTTTTTCAGTAATGAGCGCGGAAATTAGCTGGTCGTCTTTATCGAGGCGGATAGCGATAATCCCGCTTCGGCGCACGTCTTTGAAGCTTTCGGAGGACATTTTTTTCGCTGTGCCATTCTTGGTGACCAGCATGAGCGATTCTTTAGGCCCGCCTGCATTAGCTATGCTAGAAACATTGCGGGCAGGCATTGCTAAAATAGAATTTACCTTTTCTTCTCCTGACAAAGACAAGAAATTCATAATGGACTTACCTTTTGTCGCCCTACGACCCTCTGGAATTTCGTACATTTTCATTTGATAGACCTTCCCGCAATGTTTGAAGAAGAGTAAATTGCTGTGCGTCGAACCGGAAACAAGCATAGTCACGAAATCTTCCTCCTTGGTCTCGAGGTCTATCACTCCCACACCGCCCCGCTTCTGAGCACGGTATTCGGAAGGATCGGTGCATTTGACATATCCGCCGGCGGTGAGCACTAGCATCGTCTCTTTTTCTGGAACCAAATCTTCATCCGAAATTTCCTTGACTCCGCCTTTTACTATTTTTGTTCGGCGCTCATCCGCGTATTTGGTCCGGATCTCCGCCAATTCTCCCGCAATGATCTTCAGTATCTTCTTCGGGCTAGCCAAAAGATCTTTCATTTCTGCAATGAATTTCTGTTTTTCTTTAAGCTCGTCCTCTACCGCCTGCCTCTCGAGCCCCGCCAGTTTCGACAGCTTCATCTCGAGAATCGCCGTCGCCTGCAGGTCGGAAAACTTGAATTCTTTCATCAAATTTACTTTCGCGATCTGGGAATTCTTAGACCCGCGGATGATCGAGATCACCCGGTCGATCTTGTCGAGGGCTTTCTTCAAGCCGAGCAGTATGTGCTCCCTCTCTTCGGCCTTGCGGAGGTCATATGCACTCCTTCTCTTGACTACGTCCTTTCGGTGCAGGATGAATTGCTCCAGAATAGATTTGAGCGAGAGCGTCTGAGGCACTCCGTCCACCAGCGCGACTATGTTGAAATTGAAATTGGATTCGAGCTGGGTGTTCTTATAAATATAATTGAGCACTTTTTCCGGATGAGCGCTCGACTTGAGATCGATCACGATCCGGATATCTTTTGCGGATTCATCGCGCAAGCCCTTGATACCTTCCAACTTTTTTTCTTGCACCAGTTCGGCAATAGCCACGATCAGATTCGATTTGTTCACCCGAAAAGGAATGGAGGTAATGATGATAGAAAAATTCCCATCCCCGCCCGAACGACCGTCCGGTCGGGCAGGTTTTTGTTCGACTATCTCTGCCTCGCCTCGGCAAACTACTCCGCCACGCCCGCTCGAATATGCATGTAGCATATCTTTGTAGCCGTAAGCGATGCCTCCGGTAGGAAAATCCGGCCCTTTAATATGTTGCATTAGGTCTTCGGTCGTCGCATCTTCGTTTTCGATCAGATGGGTCGTGGCATCGAGCACCTCCGCCAGATTGTGCGAAGGTATGTTGGTGGCCATACCGACGGCTATACCGAGAGTACCGTTCAAAAGAAGCGCTGGGACAGAAGAAGGCAACACGACGGGCTCCTTGCGCGTCTGATCGTAGTTCGGACGAAAATCCACAGTTTCTTTTTCAAGGTCTCGTAAAAGCTCGCTCGAAATTCGGGACATCTTGGCCTCAGTATAACGATGCGCAGCCGCATTGTCTCCGTCGATCGAACCGAAATTTCCTTGGCCTAACACAAGCGGATAGCGATAAGAAAAGTCCTGCACCATACCCACCATAGATTCATAGACTGCCACATCTCCGTGCGGATGATATTTTCCGAGCACATCTCCGACTACCGTAGCGGACTTTCGAAAGCGCGCGGTCGAAGTGAGCCCCATTTCATGCATAGCAAATAATATTCTGCGATGCACCGGCTTGAGCCCGTCTCTCACATCCGGCAGGGCTCGGGAAGTAATGACCGACATGGCATACGCCAAATAGGATTCCTTCATTTCCGAGACGACATCAACTGGCAAAATCTTATCGATATTATTATCAGGTTCGTTTTTTGGGTCTGTATTTTTTTTCATATTATTCAGGATCGGAAATACTTTGATAACCACCAATCAAATTCGCTTTTAATGCTGAAAAGGGCTTCAAGTCATTATTTGTCTTTGCTTGTTTGTCGGGATCCGAGAGGCTCGTCCCTAAGGAATAGATCCAGAGTAGTACGAGAATAATTCCAGCTACAATAGTCGAAACATGCAGTATATGTCTGCGAACTTCTTCGGGCTGACTTCTTAAATGATGAATTATTTTTTTCATGGTTTTATTTTCTGAATGGTTTATACCGCTTTTAATACTACCACTTCCCCTTCCTTGCCATCCAGATCTTTTAATTTAAGAGTCAATTTATCCACCACTTCCGCTTTTTCTTCCCCTATTTCTTTGAGGAACATTTTGAGGGAAGCGTCATCGTAGTCCATAGGTATAATCATTTTTGGTTCGAATGAAGATGCAAGTTTTGCGGCCATTTTAGCATCTAATAGACCTTTCCCTCCAATCGGAATAAAAAGGATATCGGGGCTATTTATGTCTTCATGCGCTTCTTTCGAAATTTCTCCATTAGATAAAGCCCCAAGAAATACGACGTTAATATTGTCTAAGGAAAATATATAAATAGTGTTGATGTATTTTTTGTCACTGATAACCGCTTCAGAAAGCACACCTTTGATGAAAATTTCTTTGACTTCATAGTCCCCCGGACCTGTGATAGCAAAAGGCACACGTTCGCCGTGTGAGAGCTGCTCTAGACCATTATAATCCGGATGGTTGGTCGTAGACAATGCAATATCCGCTCCAAAATGAGCATTTATTCCCGTCTTAGAACTTTTACTGACGGGATTGAAGGAAAGTACGGTTTCTCCTCGTTGGATCTTGAAAAATTGTTTGCCGAAATATGTGATTATCATCGGTTGCATTCTAGCATATTATTTGCTAGTCTGAAAGAGAAGCACTTAATAAGTAGCAGGATTTAGGGTAACCCTAGGAAGGCTCGCCGCCGCCCCACTTGGCGGGGTAAATAGCTTCCTTAGAACCTAAGCCTTATATCCGCTCCATAATTTCTTATTTGAGCGGATTTTATTTTTTTATTAACATTATGACAAAACAAGACACAGCAGCAAAACCTATCGTCACTGATCAGAACATAGTCGATCCGGTAGTCGAAAACGTTGTCCTAAAATCCATTGTCGACCGCACTATTAGCAAACCAGAGGTAGATACTCTAGTAGAGGGATCAGTCATCAGCTTGAAGAAAGCTGCAGTCTACGTAGACTTGGCGCCATACGGCACAGGTATCATTTATGGCCGTGAATTCATCAACGCCAAGGATATCATCAAAAAGATCAGCATCGGCGATATCATCAAGGCTAAAGTCGTTGAAACTGAAAATGAAGAGGGTTATATAGAACTCTCACTCAAGGAAGCCAAGCAGGCGCTCACTTGGAACGAAGCGGAGAAAGCCAAAAAAGAAAAGATAGTCATGAGCCTGGAAATCAAGGATGCCAATAAGGGCGGACTCATTTTGGATTGGCAAGGCATACAGGGATTCCTACCTGCCTCCCAGCTCAAAGCCGACCATTATCCTCGTGTACTCGATTCCGACAAAGACAAAATACTGAAGGAGCTCAAAAAGCTGGTCGGACAGCACATGTCTGTGATGATAATTTCAACTTTGCCAAAAGAAGGCAAGCTCATATTCTCAGAGAAGGACAACAATCCTGAAGAGAAAAAGGAAATTTTGAGCAAATATTCCGTCGGCGAAGACATCGACTGCACTGTCGCCGGAATAGTTGATTTCGGAGTATTCGTGAAGCTCGAAGACGGACTCGAAGGCCTGGTGCATATTTCGGAGCTCGATTGGGGCTTGGTAGAAAATCCTCGCACCATGTTCAAGATAGGTGACAAGATCCGTACTAAAGTTATTGAAATCAAAGATGGGAAAATCTCCCTTTCAGTCAAGGCTCTAAAGGAAAATCCCTGGAAAGAATTCGAAGGGAAACTGAAAAAAGGCGACATCATCAAAGGAGTCGTAATCAAATACAACAAGCACGGCGCGCTCATCTCCATAAAGGAAGGTGTGGCTGGACTTGTGCACAATTCCACCTTCCCTTCTGAAACAAAACTTCGCGAAAAACTAGAACTTGGAAAGAATTATAATTTCCAAATCACCCTTTTCGAACCAAAAGACCAAAAGATGACTCTGGTGCATTTGGAGTAGATATCTATCTTTTACTTTTTCACTTAATAACGTAATGGACACGGCCGTTGCTATTACGTTATCACAACCAACTTGTCGACCTGCGAGGTTGACAAGTTTTTGCGATTCATCGCCTTTTTATATATACTCTTTGTATGCCTTCAGACACTTGGTCACCTAAACCAGCACAACCACATAAATCTTTAGAATCCTTAAAACTAACATTCAAACAAAAATTGGATGTTATTTTAGGTAAGCAATTAACTGTAGAAAACATTGAAACTTTTGCGAACGAAGCCCTATCTGAAACTGTTAAATTAACCGATGATGTGTTAAATGAATACAGGGAAAATCCTAATCTTTACCCAAATCAAATACCTCTAGATAAACAAGTCCAAGAAAATGAAGCTTTTGCAATTTTGGGTCTGCCAAATATAAGTGAAATATTACAATCAATTATTGATGTTAAAAGTAGAATAGATGCTCTTGGAAAATATATAAACGAAAGTAATATCGTAACGAACAAAGTGGTCATTCCTCCGCAACATGATTCCCCTCTTTCAATAAAAAATGGCACAGGAACAGGTATTGAACAAAAAAAACTGATTCCACGCCTGATTACCCTACTTTACATTCTTGAATCTGATTTCGATATTCAAAAAGAGCAGGTAAAAATCACCGAAGGAAAAGTCATTCCTGAAATGGTGCGCAAGACTCCTTATGTTCGTGTTGAAGTGGAAGATTTAGAAAGAACAGTCTATATTTGTGATGAAGAAGGTAATGCAAGTTATGTTTTTGATGCAGAAAAATTAAAAGGGGCTGGGATTACCACAGAAAATTTAGATCTTGAAGATAAAGGAAATATGAACGAACTTATTGCTAAACATCCAGGAATTGGAGCAAGAATTATACAAACCAAGTACTGGAGGGTAAACATAGCAGAATTATTGGAGAATCAGATTCCTGAAACTTATACTACAACAAAAACTTCGGAGCTACCTGTTTCAGAATTCACAAAAAAAGAGAAGAAGAATTTTCTTGCTTTTGAGGATTTTCAGAGAGAAGTCAAAGCTTTATATCCGGGAGAAGGAAGAATTATAGAATGGTACAGATCGGAAAGACCAAACCATACAAATTGGCCTTCTGCTCCAAATGATAAGTACAAGCATAGAGGTTGGATAGGGTGGTCAGAATTAGTAGGTAAAGAAAATCGCTTTAAAGATTATCCTTCTTTTGAAGATTTTCAGGTAGAAATTATTAATTTATATCCAGGAGAAGGTGAAATTGGAGCTTGGTATGAGAAAGAGAGAACAAAACACATAAACTGGCCATCTGCTCCTTATAGAATCTACAAAGATAAAGGTTGGGTAGGGTGGCCGGAGTTGGTTGGAAAAGAAAATATGTATAGGAAAGAACATCTCTCCTTTGCTGATTTTCAGTCAGAAGTCAGAGCATTGTATCCTGGAGAAGGTAGTGTAATCACATGGTACATGAAGGAGAAAAAGAAACATAGGAATTGGTATTCTGATCCACAAAGAGTTTACGGGGATAAAGTTTGGCAAGGATGGCCAGAGTTAGTGGGTATAGAGAATGTTAAAAAGAAAGAGTACCCCTCCTTTCAAAATTTTCAAACCGAAGTAAGAGCTGTCTACACTGGCAAAGATAACATAGGTGAATGGTATGATGAAGAAATATTAAAACATTCTGATTGGCCTTATAAGCCGGATCGAAAATATAAAGAAGAGGGTTGGCAGGGATGGCCGGAGTTGGTGGGGAGAGAGAACCGTACAAAAAAAGAATTTCTTTCTTTTGAGAATTTTCAATCTGAAGTTATAGCTTTATATCCGGGGAAAGGTAGTGTGCAAAAGTGGTATTTTTCTGAAAGTCCACAACATTGGAAATGGCCATCTGACCCAGATCGAAAATATAAAGACAAAGGCTGGAAAAGTTGGTCAGAACTTGTTGGAAAAAAGAAAGAATAGACACAAAAAAATCCCCCACACGGGGGATTTTTTTAGTTAGTAAATTATTTATTAGCGACTGCGAGCACCATTTCTTCTCCACCGATTGTATCCATGATCGCTATCACTTGCTCGGCATAACGAGGCACGATAGAAGGAGGATTGTAAGCGCGCAAAATTTGCACAGTTGTCTTCTCGGCATAGTGATGATCGGTATTTGGGTTATTACCGCCCAAGTTGCGGGCTACAGTCTCGATAGCTTTTTCATTTGAGCTAAAGTTGATCTTACAAGAACCCCAACCGAAAGAGTTAAAGGTCGCTTTTTTACAAGCATGTTTTCCTCCGGTAGATTCTCGCACTGCTATCGCAGCTAAAAGTCTCCAATCAAGATCATTCTTTTCGGCTTCCTGAACCATCTTCATACCCATACCTTTAAGAGGCATATTACGATCGTTGAAATAAGTATCGATAGCATCCGCCTTAAGCTTTTGATCTTTAGCTTGATTAAGAGCTAAAAGTTCAGCAGTTTCTTTGCTTTGTTTTTCTGACATCACAACTGATGGAGTATTAACAACACTCACCACAGCTTGTGAAAGAGACCCCACAGGCATAGATGACATTGCCAAACCTGGTAAAAGAATGAATGATTCTACGAATCGAATTATTTGTTTATTTTTCATATATTTTGGGCTATTTTTAAACTTCAGCCAAAGGCTGATGTGCCTCTGGAACAAAAAAACCCTTATTTAATAGGCTTGCACCTATACAATAAGGATATACTTTAATACTAGCATATTCTAACCCAAATGTCAATAGTTAGACAACTTTTAAATTATCTGTCAAGCTTAAAAAAGCTTGTAAAATAGGGGTATTTTGCGAAATATCCTTTGACAAAGAAGGGTGAAATATGAGTAGTTTAGCGCAGTTTATAAGTGGCTAGACTAGTTTGAGCACTTTATCAGCGACTTTGTAAGCTTCACCCGCCCCCATAGTTACAAATACGTCTTTAGGCCCCAACTTCAAGGCCTTAACAGCATCTTCAGCCGATTCGAAATCAGGATATGCTTCCACATTGCCTCCAACTTTGCCGATAGCTAGAGCCAATTTTTCGCTAGAGATGCTTTCATCTTTGTCTTCTCGTGCAAAATAGATAGGCAGAAGAAACACCCTATCAGCTTCATTGAAGCTTTTAGAAAAATCGTCAAAAAACGCCCGAGTCCGGCTGTAGAGGTGTGGCTGAAAAAGAACAGTGATGATTTTGTTTTTCTCCCCTCCCTTCTGATAAAGATCGCGCAAAGCTTGCAAACTCGCTTTAATTTCAGTCGGATGATGAGCATAATCATCATAAACGATAGCGCCTTCCTTCGTTTCTCCTTTTTTTTCCAGCCTGCGCCAAGTCCCAGAAAATTCCGCAAGGGATTTTGCGGCATTCTCCATGTTAATATTCAAAATATCCGCGACGGCAAGAGCGGCGGCGGCATTCATCCTATTGTGCAACCCGGGCACAGAAAGTTTCGGAACTTTTTCTAAATATTTAGAGTAATCTAAAACTTTATGTTCGCTCTGGGAAATAAATTTATCAAATGCATTTTGTATATCCTTTAAATCTTTATAACAGTCTAGATGATCTGCTTCAACATTCGTCACAACTCCGATAAATGGATTGAAATTTAAGAAGTGCCTATTATACTCGTCTGCCTCTACGACTAAATAGCTTGCCCCGCCTTGGCGTGGGTCGCTATTACCTTTTCTAAAATTACTCCCAAATTTTTTTACAAAAGAACCTACAACGACAGTAGGATCTAGCCCGGCACTTACCAACATTTCTGCAATCATGGCAGTCGTAGTGGTCTTGCCATGAGTACCGGCAATTGCGATAACTTTGTATTCTTTTGCAAACACACCCAAAGCCTCAAAATAACTCAACACTGGAACGCCTCGCTTCCGCGCTTCAATGATAATTTCCGGCCCACGATAGATCCATGCATCACTGAAAATGTATAGATCAGCATCTGGCAATTCTTTTAATTCGTTCTGGCCTGCCTGCGCAGTCAGGTAAAAAATAACAGCCCCCGCTTCACGGAGAGGATCAATAGTTTTTGAACTTTCTTCGTCATTCACCCCCAAAACTTCCATTCCACGGGAAAGAGCCATTTTGGCCAAGGCAGAAATACCGATACCGCCAATACCGATAAAAAAAACTTTTTTAATTTTTTTTACATCAAAGTTTTGCATATTTTTTTACAAAAAATTTAAAAGAATCCCCTTTTTCTTCGAAGTTCTTCCAAAGAGAATACGAAGGCGAGGCGGTGGATAAAAGACAGATCTCGCCTGCCCTTGTATTTCGAAAGGCAAAATGAACTGCCTCATCCATTTTATCCGTCTCTAAGATATTAAATCCTTTTTTTGATTTCAAGATCCTTTTTCCGCTTTCCGGGAATAATACTATATTTTTTATTTTTTTCTTCCTTAATAATTTTTCCAGCTTGGTAAAATCATAGCCACGGTCCTCCCCGCCCAGCATTATCGTGCTCGTTTTAGGGAGCGCCTCGATGGCCGCAATAGTGGACTCTGGGGTAGTAGATATTGCATCGTCGTAAAACTTTATTCCTTTAAATTCTCCGACCTTTTCCAATCGATGCGGAAGACTCTTGAAATTTAGAATGGCTTTTCTTATTTTTTCGTCAGATATTCCTAAAATTCTAGCAGTCTTTACAGCAGCTTTTACATTTGTGAGATTATGCCCACCCAGAAGAGGAACTTCAGACGCTTTCATGGGAATCTTTTCAATAAAAGGCGGACGCAGGGCAATGTCACCTAGCTTCTGAAATTTAAAAATGTTGTTTTTAGCTTTGTAATAATTCTCTATTCCCTCATGATAATTCATGTGGTCTGGAAAAAGATTGAGCAAAACTGCGATGTTTGGAGAATATTCTATGTCTTCTAGCATATAGCTTGAAAGTTCTATTATAAAAATTTCATCTGGTTTAGGTTTCTGAAAAGAAATTTCGAGCATAGGGTTACCTATATTCCCAAGAAGTCGGACTTTTTTACCAGCACTCTTTAAAATTTCATATATTAGACTTGCAGTGGTACTTTTACCCTTACTACCAGTGACTCCTATGGTAAAATTTTTATTTTCTGAAAAGAACAAATTGGTGGCAGTAGTATAAGGAATTTTTACTTTACTTTTGGGAATACCCGAAGTTTTGATAAGAAATTCCAAGTTCATTTGCTCTTCTAAATAATTCTTGTCGCGAGCTTGGTCTAATATTTTAATTTTAAGATGGGGATAATTCTTTTTTAGATACTTCTCTGTAACTTTTCCTTCTCTAGCATAACCCAAGATGCCCACTTTTTCTAAACCAAGTAATTTAAATCTGGATGGAAGTGTCGGTGCAGAAAAAACTTGAAAAACTTTACCTAGACTTTGTTTTATATTTTTTATTTTAGGCAGTAACGCTAGCATCACTACATCCTGTTTAAACTTTTTCGAGGCAAGAAAGAGAGCAACTCTGGATTCTTCAAAAGTGCCAACACAGTCAAAAGGCTTCATTTTGCCATAACCTAATATGTCATTATAAAGAGGTAGAAGAGAAGGATCATTTAACAAGTTTTTGCCAAAAATCCAAGTGAGTTTGTTTCTTTCAATAAATGGAGCAAGCATCAGGAAAACAAAGGCGCACTTTGGGCATTCTCCACACCAAAGGGTTTTCTGTCTTTCGCCTAAAACATTAAAATTTCTATTACAGCTAGCAAATAAATGAAAATATTTCTCGTAATTGGCAAACATTTTAGCGATTCTGATTTCATGAAATTGGCGAAGTAATGAAAAATAGGTGATATCGGAAGTGATGAATTTTTTGATATATTCTTGAAGCAAAACTTCAAATTCAGCAGATTTACTCCATTGATGATTGATAACTGCACCTTTATATTTTAAATTACCGAAATTACTACTATATTCATTACTAACTACAAAATATTTATGTCCATATAAAAAACAAGATAGTGTCCCCAGAAATGCATATATGGCCGATATGGGAATATGCCCTTTGTATGTATCTTGTAGTTGGAAAATTTTTGAGTCAAGCATCCTATTTAGCGTCAGGGAACTTTTTCCTGATTTTTTTATGACATTTCGAGAAATATTATCAAGACGCATTGTTTCAATAGAAAACAGAGAAGTCTGGAAATTCTTTAGAAGCTCCAGAGAGACAATAGAATCTTTACCTCCCCCTATGCCGAGCAAAATGGAGTCATTTGTATTTATTCTAACAGGTTCGGATTGTTTTTTTGAGTATGGAAATTTCGCCAGATTTTTAGGATCAAGTTTATTTTTATACAAAAATTCTCCGAGACCTTTTCTGTAAACGACATTCCAAAATTGTGCTTCTTCTTTGGAAAGCTTGAATGAAATTGATATTCGAGGTGGAAAATAAATTTTATAATAACTTATACCCAAAATAAGACTAAGGGGCTCAAGAAATTTGTGAACGTATTCTTTGTTTAAATTCTCGGTTTTTTTAGGCAAGATTATAGTTTCAGAAAACGAAAGAGCAGAAGTATTTTTAAATTCTATACTGTATTTGAAGACTATTTTTCGCTCTTTTGCGTTTATTTTATAACCCAGAAACCTGAAAAGGCTAGCTTGTGGAACCATAAAATAATACTAGCACATTATACAGAAAAAGCTTTTTTGAGCTCTTCCATATCATTAAAGTGACTTTTTACACCATTGATTTCTTGATAGTCTTCATGGCCTTTGCCAGCGCAAAGAATTATATCTCCTCTTTGTGCCGACTTTACTGCTTCTTTTATTGCTTCACTTCTATTTTCAATTCTTTTCACTTTTTGCATATCTTTCGAAGTAAGTTCGGCCGCCATGTCAGCGATAATCTTATTTGGATCTTCGCTTCGAGGATTGTCCGAGGTAAAGATAGCGATGTCTGATAGAGCGACTCCGATTCTCCCCATCTTTGAGCGTTTTGATACATCACGATCTCCCCCACAGCCAAACACAGAAATTATCCTGCCCCGCCCGTCAAAGCGGGGTAAACCTTCTTTGCTTTTTATCTCCTCTATCGTCAAAAGCACTTTCTGCAATGCGTCCGGGGTGTGAGCATAGTCCACGATCACCAGCACTCCAGACTTCGACATAAAATGATCGAACCTCCCCACCGGCGGCGCTATGCTTTCCAAAATTTTATTTACATTTTTCATGTCAAATCCAAGCATTTGACATGTGCTCCAGGCCGCAAGCAAATTATAAGCGTTAAACTTACCAAGTAATTTAGATTTTATTTGATTACCGTTGAAATCTAGTTCAAGCCCGTTGAAATCTAATTTTTTAATTTCTCCTTGAAAATCAGAGTTATTTTCCCCGCCTGCATTAGCTATGCTGGAAGCATTGCGGGCAGGAAAAGAATAAGTAGACTTTTTAGTCTGAATCCCCTCCAACATTTTCAAACCATATTCATCATCAATGTTCGTTAGTGCGAAAGCATCTTTAGACAACATTTTGAAAAATTTCTTTTTCGCCTGAAAATATTCCTCCATATCCTTATGGTAGTCTAGATGGTCTTGAGTTAAATTCGTAAAAATCCCACCAGTAAATTTTATTCCTGCTGTTCTATTTTGATCTAAGGCAATTGAAGTAACCTCCATAAAAACATACTGACATTTTTTATCAACTATTTCTCTCAACAATTTATTCAAGTAGGGTAGATCAGGCGAAGTTGATGGTTTATTGCCTTCTGCTATCTTTAATTCTCCTGCAATTATGTGTTCAACTGTGCTTATAAGACCTGCCCTGTAACCGAGCGAAGTTGCAATACGGTAAAGGAGAGTGGCTGTAGTAGTTTTACCATTTGTGCCCGTTACCCCTATTATTTTTAATTTTTTATATGGATAAAAAAAGTGAAACCCCAAGAGATTATTTATAAAACGTCTTCTAAGATTTTTGTAATTAATGTTTTTCATAATAAATTTGGGAAAAAGTTATTTACAACAAAGTGAAAAGCGCCTCCAAAGTTTTCGGGGTTTTCTTTGAGTTCTTTTCTTAGTTCTGTCTCAGAAAAATACTTATAATCTTCGTGCTCATGTCCAATATTGGGTTCTTGATCAGAAAAAACTTTATATAAATTAAAAAAGTGATTCTCTTTACGTCCTATGACTTCGCGATTAAAAATCGCACGACCTACAAATTCAAACTTAAAATCTTTAAGACCCAACTCTTCAAAAACTTCCCTCTTTAGAGCATCATCCTCACCCTCTCCTGCGCTAACATGTCCACCCGCAGGAAATACATATTGAGAAGCATCCTGCCTACCCTTAGATGGTTTTGTTAAAAGATAACGTCCTTGAGAATCTATAACATTGGCTATAACTGCCTTATGTAATAAACCTTCAATATGTGCATCCTTTTTTGGTGCAATCTTCAAGAAATTCATATTTTCGTCAACAATGTCTACCAATTCTTCATCTTGCATAAATTTTATATAAAATTAAATTATAAAGAATCCACTGTTTTAATTAATCCTTCAAAGGAAGAAATATTTTCATCCGCGCCTTTTATGTTTCTTCCGTGTGATTCAATTATAATACATTTCATGCCTGCATCACGAGCAGCCATTAAATCCGTTGCTGAATCTCCCACATAAACACATTCTTCCGGCTTTAAACCTAGCTTCTGTGCAGCCAAAATGAGCGGTTCAGGATGAGGTTTGTGATTTTTAGTGTCACCATATATAACTTCTGCTTTAAAATATTTTTCTAGATCGATTAATTGAGTAATTGAAAAAGGAGTAAGTGTACGACTCGTGGCTACACCAAGAACATATTTCTTACTTAGTGCTTCAATCGTATTTTTTAAATTTTTTGGAATTCCTAAAAGTTCTTCAGGATAAGGTACTTCCCGATTTTTGCCTGCCAACCATATTTTCTCAATTTCCTTTTCATCTGTAAGTTTAGTGGAATGTCTTATAACGTCCTTCGTTGTTAGGTGAAAATGAGAGATAAATTCTTCTAATTTCATAAATTCATAACCAAACTTTTTCATTAAGTCAGTATAGAACTTATGATTGCCTTCCAATGAATCAATCAAAACTCCATCTACATCAAAAATAATTGATTTAATATTCTGCATAATTCTATTCTCCAACATACTCAAACCTCGGACCTTTATAACCATCTCTTTCGACTTCTTCTAAAAACATTTCTTTTGGTCTAATCCAGAGTTGCATTTTACCATCTTCGTAAGTATGTTCATAAACTACAAATTCTTTTTCTGGATCTTCTGTATGTTTTGCAACACCAATAACTTTAACTAAATGCCCCTTAAAATGCTTATATGTGCCTAGTTTTACTTTATTTTCCATTTTATTTATTTTCAATCCAATACCTACGTTTAAGTTTTCTATCGCCTGTAACTTTATTTTCCAAAACACCGCCATTCTTTTCTATAACTTTAGCTGAATTTATGTTGTCATCTTCACAAGTCAGTAATGCTTTTTCAATTCCTAGTTTTTTTGCCTCATCTAAAGCCAACTCTAGTATTTTTGTTCCATAGCCCTTATTTCGCATTGAGGGCCTTATGGAATATCCTATATGCCCACCCTGTAAAAGCAAATTTTCATTGAGCTTGTGCCTGATCTTGGTCCAACCTATAAATTTACCATTTTCTATGAGCCATAATTCCGTCTGCGGAACTCTGTCTGCAGGTAGATTTACTCCTTCTGCTCTTTCTTTAATCTTAAGAAGATGTTTATCAAAATCATCGTCAGGTTTATGTCCATGAAGGTATATACTTTCACCATTAGCCTCATATTCTTTTTTGGCTTCTAAAAAACTATCTTTATATTCAACAGAAGGTTTAACTAGTTGCATTTTAATTAATCAACGACTTTCTGTGCTGTGGCGCATTTATGAGGCCGCATTTCTTGTATTTGTATACTTCGCCAGTAGCCGGATTGATAGCTCCGCAAGGGCACGGATCATTGCGGCCAATATCTAGGTCTGTTTTGGGCAGACTGGCGTCCTTCTTTCCTCCGAGCTCTGAGGACTCTGTATGGCTCGTGATTAAAGTCTGCTTTGGCGCATTCTCTTCCGCTTTGGCAGGCTCTTGTATAGTACCGATTAGGGAAAATACTTGCTCTTTGAAAGTTGCTTCCATTTCCTTAAACATCATAAGCCCGTCTTTTTTGTATTCGACGATAGGCTCCCTCTGACCATAAGCACGCAGATTGACCGAACTACGCAAATAATCCATCGCTTCAAGATGTTCCATCCAAAGCGTATCTGTAGTATACAGTGCTATGCGACGGACAACCTCTAGGAATGCCTCTCCTCCTAATTTTTTCCTTTTTTCCTCGACTATCTTGCTTGCCCCGTCCCCTTTGGCGGAGTCCCCACCTTCTTTTCCAGAGACCACATCCAAGATCAGGTCTTCGATACCCTTCTTATCCGCCTGAAGCATTTTCTGACGTCTCTCGTAAATAATTTTACGTTGATGATTCATCACGTCATCGTACTCAAGCGTGTGTTTGCGAGCGTCAAAATGAAAACCTTCTATTTTTGTTTGCGCTCCTTCTAGCGTCCTGCCAATAAATCTATTCTCAATAGGTTGATCTTCTGGTATACCGAAACGCCCCATCATAGTCTTGATCCGTTCCGAACCGAACACTCGCATCAAATCATCCTCGAGGGAAACATAAAATTGCGTCTCACCTGGGTCTCCTTGTCTACCAGAGCGCCCCCTTAGCTGGTTGTCTATTCTCCTTGCCTCATGTCTCTCTGTTCCTAAAACAAAAAGCCCACCGACGCTCTTCACAAATTCATATTCGGGCTTGATTATTGGGTTACCCCCGAGTTTTATATCTATTCCACGTCCTGCCATGTTTGTAGCTATAGTCACTGCACCTCTTTTTCCTGCTTGTGCAATAATTTCTCCTTCTTTTTCGTGATTCTTTGCATTCAAAATCACATGTGGCACGCCTTCTTGTTTGAGGTATGCAGAAAGAAGTTCATTTTTCTCAATTGAAATAGTGCCGATCAAAACTGGCTCCCCTTTCATATTTAATTCTTTCACTTTTTTGGCAATAGCCTGAAACTTTCCTTTTTCAGTTTGAAAAATTAAATCATTGTGATCTTTACGCACAACAGGACGATTGGTCGGAATAACTATCACATCTAAACCATAAACTTTTAGAAATTCTTCTGCCGAAGTCTCTGCAGTACCCGTCATACCTGAAAGTTTTTTATAAAATCTAAAATAATTCTGGAAAGTGATAGACCCGGATGAACGAGTTTCTTTTTCTATCTTTACACCCTCTTTTGCCTCTATGGCTTGATGAATTCCTTCAGACCAACGACGTCCGGGCTGAAGACGCCCAGTAAAAGGATCCACAATTACCACTTCCCCTTCTTTTACTACATAATCTTTATCTTTTTCAAAAATAGCTTGTGCTTTTACTGCCGTTTCCAAGTGATGAACATATTTAATACCTTTTTCTGTATAAATATTTTGTACTCCTAAAAGTTGTTCAGCTTTCGTGATACCCACATCAGTCAAAGTTATAGCTTTTAATTTTTCATCCACTTCATAATCAGTATCTCTTTTGAGCTGTTTAGCGATTTGATAAAATTTAATATAAAAATCTCCAGAATCTCCGGATGCCGAAGAAATAATAAGCGGGGTACGCGCTTCATCTATCAAAATGGAGTCCACTTCGTCAACAATTGCATAATAATGTCCACGCTGAACCAAATCCGCCACTGAAGTGGCTAAATTGTCTCGCAAATAATCAAAACCATATTCGTGATTTGTACCATAAGTCACATCTGTTTGATAAGCCTCTTTGCGAGAACAAGGTTTTAAAAAATCATAAACAACTTTAAATTCTCCGACTACATCTCGTTCCTTGTCTTCTTCTTTGTGCGTGGCATCGTATAAATAAGAAACATTATTAGAATTAATAACCCCAACAGTGAGTCCTAAGAAATTATAAACTTGACCCATGAGTACTACCCCGATACGAGAAAGATAATCGTTCACAGTAACAATATGCACCCCTTCCCCTACTAATGCATTTAAATATGCTGGGAGAACAGCCACCAAAGTTTTTCCCTCACCAGTTCGCATTTCGGCAATTTTTCCGCTGTGAAGTGCTATACCTCCGATCAATTGGACGTCATAGTGTCTCTCACCCAAATTCCTTTTGGCAGCTTCTCGCACTAGAGCAAAAGCTTCAGGCAATATTTCATTCAGAATTTCTTCTTTATTCTCTGCTTTTGCTAGTCTATCCTTAAACCCTTCTGTTTTTTTAGGAAAATCCTCATCTTTTAACTTTGAAATATCCGCTTCAAAAGCGTTGATTTTAGCCACTATTCCTGATGTGTTTCCAATGAATTTAGAACTCTCATTACCGAACATTTTGCCAAATAAAGACATAAATATATATTAGCATACACCCGCACCAGAGCGAAGCTCGGGACGGGGCAAGAAACAAAAAAACTCCCCGTTTTTGGGGAGTTTTTTTAGAAAGCAAAATGCTATCTTCGTCTCTTTGCAGCTTTTCGCTTTTTTCCTTTTTTAGCTGCCTTTCTCTTTCCTCTCTTTGCTGCTCGCTTTTTTTTCTTTGCCATAGTTTTTGTAAATTAATTTTCTAAATATAGTTTGCAATAAAACGACCTGAAAAAATTAAAAAAATATTTCCAATAATTATTGCACTTACAATTTAATTATCTCGCATATAAAAACATAACACAATACTTTTTTTTATAAAACTGTGGATAACTAAAAACACGTCACAAAGATTTTGGAGGCTTGCGCAGGCTGGCGAGCCGAGCAGGAAAAATTTTTCAGTAGAAAAATATTTGTACTCCAAAATCTTTATGACGTGTTAAGCTAATTATTTTCATTTGAAGCGGGTGATGGCGAAACTCCAACATATGTGCCTATGTGAGTGCGACCACCCGCTACAGATAAAAATAATTTATTCAGTTGTAATTATAGCAAAAATTCGGGCCGCTGGGAATCGAACCCAGTCTACGTCCTCCCGAAGGATGCGTACTACCGGTATACTACGGCCCGCCTTCGCTAAAGCTTCGGCGGGTAAACCCGCTTAACTCTAAAAAAGGTGGGCATGGGGAGATTTGAACTCCCAAGTCTTGCGACATACGCTCCTGAAGCGTACGCGTATACCAATTCCGCCACATGCCCAACAAAAAGTTAAAGCAGTTTAATTTTTACTGCTTGTGGACCTGAGGAGGATCGCACTCCTGACTCGTCCATGCCATGGACGCGTATTACTACTATACTACAGGCCCAGTATATTTTTTATAATCCAAACAATAATTTAAAGCCTAGAATACCACCAATAACCACAAAAGTAATTTTGATAAACTTATTTCCCTTGTAACGCCCGTATTTCGAACCAATATAAGCACCGACTACAGAGCCAGCAATCGCTACTGGCATAATTTTTAGATCATAATATCCTTTACATATTAATAATAGTGCGCTTATCAAAACCCACGCAAACGCAACTGCGTAATAATAACCAAGTGCAGAAATAAAATCAAAGCCCTTTGTATAAAAACTTACAATTGAAAATAAAATCGCGTTGCCGGCAGCAAAAGCGCTTTCATAAAATCCCAGCAAAAGAGCAAAGGGGTAAGCCAGCATTTGTCGTGTTTTTGAGTAAACTTTTTGTTGTTGTAAACCTAAATCTCTTTTTAAATAGGTATACGCAACAAGAGCTAAAAGTAATGGACCAACGAGTAGTTGATAAGTTCTTGTGCTTATACCGGTGACAAATTGAATACTAATGTATGAACCAATAACACCTATAGCCGAAAATAAAATTATAAATTTCCAGTCAATATTTCTACCCTTAAGATAATTTCTAGAAGCAAGTAAAACCCAGAAAACATTGTTAAGTGAAATGGTCGCAAGGGCAAGAGGAACAGAAAATCCTAAAGACAAAAAAACAGGAATATTTATAATGGCTGTACCTCCCCCAGACATAGAACTAAGAAGAGAAGCTATCAGAGTTGTGACAAATATGATTACTAATTCCATCTTATTTTAAGACTTTTTCTATCATATGCCCCACTACATCATGCATTTTTGCGCCCACAGATTCACAGACTTTAGAGAAATGTGAGTCTAGCCTTAGATCTGGGGTAGATTCTAAATCTAATAAATAAACTTTTCCTCTTTTATTCAAAACAAAGTTGGATTTCAAGTAATGTTTTGCACCTATATGCTTATGTAATTCTTTTATTAAATAATCTAATTTCTCTTTCTCACTCACAGATAAGTTCCCAGAAACATTTGTTGCTGGAAAAATATAAAAATCTTGCCCACGGAAATCTGAAACAGAATGCATAGACGCGACTTTCCCAGTGATAAATTCTTCCACTAAAATACTCTTCTCGTTCCTCACTCCGTCCTCTATCGCCGCCACTAATTCATTGAAAGTCTTTGCGAGATGGATTCCCATGTTCAAGTTCGGAGTGAAGGATTTCACTATCCAAGGCGAAGAGAATTTTTCGAAGACTTCTTTGGCTTTTTTGATGGCATATCTTTCTCTCGGGCCGTCGAAATCTTTCTGATATACCGGGAACACGATCCGCCGAGGCATGCTGACATTGATTTTTTTCATATGTTCTCGAAGCATCTCTCGGCTATTCTCGAGCACAAAAGAAAAGTGCCCCTGGCCCACATTCGGGATAGAAAAATCATCCAAAATAGCCGAAAGAGACGGATGTGCTGCATTCCAAGCCACATCTACTTTCGAGCCCAGGTCTGCTGGCACAATAGGGAGGCCATTTACGTGCCAGACCCCGTCCTTATCGATCAAAATATCCACAATTTTATATTTGTCGGACAAATTTTCAAAAATATGGGAGATGATCTCCCCTCCTCGCTTGAGCGATCTTTCATACAGTGCCCCAGTGCCACCTCGCAACACTCCAACTCTTTTTTTAGAAACTGAATCCATGGAAAAATTATACCATAAACGAAAATCGGCCGGCGAGTCCAAAGGGACCGCCGGCCGACTAGATTACTTCTGATTACTTTCGTACAATCCTCAATCCCCATGGCGTAATCACGAACTGAGGATCGGGATTCGGTTTCCAGAAGGGAGGATCTTTAGGGCACCTATTGATTCCCGCATCGTAAAGAACGGAAGGGCGCCTCAACGAACCACGTGCCACGACGACTTCGAAACTGACATCACTCCAATTTGGTATAATTGTCTTCATTTTGAATTCCTTTTCTTAAGTTGACCAACATTTTTTTCGCTAGAACAGAAAAAATCTTAGACAACAAGATGCTTTCTGCTCTAGCGAATTTGGCAACAATTTAAAAGAACTGACCTATCTCCTCATTATACACCCATTTGCGATTTTTGTCAATCTAAACGCAAAAATACCCCGTTTTTACGAGGTATTTTGTAGCTTGCCCCGCCTGAAATAGGCGGAGTGAACTGTCCTTTATTTTGTTTCGTTCTATAACTTAAGAGTCTTTCCTCTCTGTCAAATAGTTTTTAGGACATTCTATTATTGTCCATTACACGCTCAATTGAGGCGTGCAATACCGACTCACGTCCCTCACCAATTTAAAAATTAGTGAGGGACATTTTACCCCTCACATGCGAGCATGTGAGGGACGTTTTTCAAATTGAATTATTCCACGAGCAGCTTCCGCTACCCGTGCCTTGTTACGACTTAGTCCCTGTCACCGAGCTTACCTTAGGACCCGCTTATGCGGATACTTCGGGTACTCCCGGCTCCCTTGACTTGACGGGCGGTGAGTACAAGACTTGAGAACGTATTCACCGCAGTTTAGCTGACCTGCGATTACTAGCAATTCCAGCTTCATGAAGGCGAGTTGCAGCCTTCAATCCGAACTGACGCCATTTTTAAACGATTAGCTC
>Ga0209542_10000839_pt1 | contig 73132 bp, 97 predicted proteins | sample RifCSPhighO2_01_FD_184028 | JGI IMG/M metagenome (GOLD analysis project Ga0209542, IMG submission 184028) | Soil microbial communities from Rifle, Colorado - Rifle CSP2_plank highO2_0.1 (SPAdes) (version 2) | ecosystem: Environmental > Terrestrial > Deep subsurface > Rock core/Sediment ...
AGCCAATGCGAAAACAATTTTGAATGTTCTTCAAACCTATGCATTTCAAACAAATGCGTAAGCCCATCATTAATAGATAAAATTCTTAATTGGTTTAAAGGAATATTCGGATAAAATATAGCAAGAACAAACCATATAAATATTAAAATATCTCTTATTAAATGGATTACTTAAAATATTCAAAAAATAGGAAACTAGAAGCAGACAGAATCTTAAAAGAAACAAATATATTCAACAAATTAAAACAATTTGGAAAAGTTAAACGGGTCGGCAGTTATTCTCTAAACTTAATGATTAAACCAGATTTAGACTTCGTATTAAAAGTAAGAAAAAGTTCAGAAATTAACAAAACAATAAAATTAATAAAAAAAGAAGTCGGAGAAATAAAAAATCTCAGTCTTAAAAAGACAGTTGACCGAACAAAACTGGGTTTAAAAGGTAAATCATTGCATTTCTATTATTATGACAAAGATATATGGGGAATAGATATTTTAGTTACAACAAAAGATTTTAAAGAGTATAACAAAATAAAAAATAAAGTCATAAACAAAATAAATCCTAAAAAGAAAATAAATATCTTAAAATTAAAATATTCTTTTTATAAAAATAAGCGACTAAAAAACACATCTTATTCAATATACAAATCAGTTTTAGATGAAAATATTAGTAACTTGAAAGAATTTCATAATTATCTAAAAAATAAAAACATATTTTTAAAGCCTCATAAGGCAAAAGCTTAATAATTAAACTCGTAACTTCAGTTTATGAAAATAGTAGCAATTGGCGGAGGAGAAATAGGTCGCCCAGGAACTAAAATTGAAACAGAATCAATAGACAAAGAAGTAATTAGACTTTCAGGCAAAACACATCCCAAATTATTATTTATTCCAACAGCAAGTGAAGACAGTGAAAGCTATTATCAAGTCGTCCAAAATTATTATGGAAAAAGATTAGGCTGTATTACCGATGTTCTATATTTAATTAAAAACAATCAATCTAGAGATGAAATAAGAAATAAAGTCCTAAATTCAAATATAATCTATGTAGGTGGTGGAAATACCTTACGAATGCTAAAAGTATGGAGAAAATGCGGTTTAGATGATATATTAAAAGAAGCGCATGAAAGAGGAATAGTCTTAGCAGGAATCAGTGCAGGAGCCATTTGCTGGTTTAAATATGCAAACAGCGATTCCTTAAAATTTAGTGATTCAAGAAACCCATTAATAAAATTAAAAGGACTAGACTTTATACCTCTTATGTCTTGTCCACATTACGACTCTGAAAAAATCAGACGTCCATCTTTAAGAAGAATGATAAAAGAAAATGGAGGAATTTCAATAGCTTTAGAGAATTGTTCGGCAATCGAAATAGTTGACGGACAATACAAGATAATTACTTCTTCAAAAATGGCAAATGTCTTTAAAGTTTACAGGAAAAATGATAAGGTTATGGAAGACAAACTTCCTAAAGACGGAAAATACAGACCTTTAGATGAATTATTAAAGAGTTAATTTTCCTCAACCCACAAAAACAATCTCAACTTAATTGGATTAAATTCATCTTTGTCAGCGCTTATAATCCTTTCAGCAGAAAATACATTTCCAACATAATTAGACTGCCCACAAGCACTGCTTATCTCGCATGCGCGTAGTTCAAACAAAATGTAATCAGGCAAACTAGAATTAATGAAAGCAAGAATATTAACCATTCCGCCAGGTCCATTAACATTAGTTTGTTTATCAACTATCTCAGAACGAAGATTTTCTCTAGTGCTTATATCTCCAAGAATATCTCTCGCTAATTCAGATAAATCCTGAGTTTCCTGTTTTGGAACTCCTTGCTTATAAAGCAACATAAAAATCACAGTCAAAATAGTAATTGCAATCAAAAGTTCAGCTATGCGAATAAATCCTACTCTATTTACCATACAAGAACCCTCACATCAACGTAAGTTTTAATTCCAGACTTGCTTACTGCTTGAAATCGTTCATTCTTGGAAAGAACTTCAGATTCTTCAGGTATGTTTCTTAATGCAACAATCTCATATGTTTCATTAAATTTAGCCACAAACCCAAAATTCATTCTATTAGGAAGATTGAAATCTTTCTTAAGTCGGTTATAATTGGAAAAATAACTCTTGTTTAAATCATCAAATAATTTCTCAAAATGCAATTCTTCCGATTCAGAAGATGAAATGCTATACCCTTCATTAGCAAGCAGATTTCCACTAATTGAATTGCCATTAGAAAAAATTGGAGAATATTTTATTCTAACAAAATTATCCGAAGGTTTAGAAAAATAAACAACGCCATTATCTTTATAAGAAAGAATTGGACTTCCACTGCTATCTTCAACACTTGCATTATAATCACTAGGAATTCCAGAAATATCTATACCTATATTTCCAGTATTTCCAGATGTAACAAATATGGAATAAGTCTCCAAATTGCTTTTAGTTGCATCATCAATCTCCAACCAAGCATAATCAAGAGTTGATTTCAAAGTTCTATTACTTTGTAATGGACTAAAAAACATAAAAGCAAACGCTATAAACGCTACAAAGATCACAAAAGATATTACAAACTCAATATGACTCAAACCTCTTTTACCCATAAGTGATAAAAAGTAATGTAATTTATATAGGTTGCCCCTTAATTTATTCCATGGAAAACATCATAAAAGAAATAAAGCACAAGCCAGAGCTCAAAGACCTTCCAAATAGTTTAGTAGAAAAAACATTAAACGAATATTTATCAAAGAATGGAATATCTCTAAGCAATTCAATAAAAGAAAGAAAAATAATAATTAAAGAAATAAGAGCCCAATTAAGAAAATATTCAGGACAATATACTTCAAAATCAAACATAAAAAACAGGGAAGAATTAATAAAAGAAGGCAGATTTTCAGAAATTCTTAATCAACACGCATCAACTAGAGAGCGTTCAGCAGATTATGAAGAAATAAAAGAAATAATTAATAATCTAAATCCAAAAAGCATTCTCGACTTAGGTTGCGGACTAAACCCATTAGCAATCGCATCCCAAGAAGTAAATTATTATGCATACGACATAAAAGAAGAAGATCTGAACATAGTAAGCGAGTTCTTTAAAATAAATGGAATAAAAGGCGAAGTTCACAACAAAGATATTAGAATCACAGATAACTTTCCAAAAGCAGACTTATGTATAATCTTCAAAGTCCTAGACATCTTAGGAGACAACAGAAACGAAACGGCAAGAAAACTCCTAACAACAATAAATTCAAATTTCTTCCTAATAAGTTTTGCCACCCGTACATTGGGGGGAAAACCAATGAACTCTCCATACAGACGTTGGTTTGAAAAAATACTCAACGAACTCAAGTATCCTTACGAAGTAAAAAGAATGAAACAAGAAGTCGTTTATTTAATTAAGAAAGCTTAAAAACTCCTATTTTTCAGTTAATTTATGAGTATCAAAAGAACATTAGTAGGACTAGCATTAGGGTTAGCAGGCTGTGCAAGTCAACAAAAAGATACGGGAAATGAATTAAATGCTCCTTTCGGAGCCCCAGTTAAAATATTTGCATATAATGGAGACGAAATAGCAGAGCAAACAGTCAGAGTTAATGGGTGTCTAACAGAAGATTACATTTCAAAAAGAGAAGGAAATCTAATAAATATATATCAAACAGTAAAAAAAGCAATGATGCCTCCAAGAGATGAATCTCCAATCTATGCCGTAGAAATATTAGAAGTTGATGGAGACAGATACACACTGAAATAATAAATCAAAGAAAAGCCTTCGCCCCAGTAGAAATTAGAAAAGCCGTAACCGTCATGACAAAAGAATGTTTTATTCCAGCTTTTATTGAACCTTCAGATAACTTTCCAATGGCAAGCCCACTAAATATTCCTTGAAGCAAAAGCATATACAACAAAGGTCTTGATAGCTCATCACTAGAGGCACCAGTTCCAGAACCAACTCCGCCTAAAGCCCCTATCTCAGAAGGATTTTCAATATTTAAACCTCCAACACTATTTACATCTTCAGTCAAAGGTATAATCTTAAACTGCATTACAAGCATAATCCCTATAAATATAAAGAAAATAATATATCCCTGAACCACAAGATTAGAAATAGTGGCTGCTCTTTCTTTTTTCAGTTTTTCAATTTGATAAATAGACGAAGCAACAGAATCTAATATATTGTCTATCTTGCCTCCAGCCATTTCAGCTTCTTTAATCAAGCTTATTGCTCTCTTTACAGTTAAACTACCTACATCTTCAGCAAAAGTATCAAGGGCCTTGCTCATTGGAATTCCGAGGGCAATTTGATTGGCCAGTTTACCAATATTATCAGTTAAAGAACCAAAATTCTTACTTCTCATATTTTTTATGCTCTGACTAATAGGAGTTCCACCCTTAACATTTTCCGCAAGAGCGCGAGCAAATTCAAGAAACTGCTCATTTTTCTCTTTTTCCTGGCTTGTTTCCAATATTGTGCTCATTACAAAAGGAAGAGCTAAAACAGCAACAGCGATTCCAATCAAGAAATAAAATAAGTTTTCTCCAAAAAACAAAAAGAAGTCTACGCCTAAGATAACAATTCCAAATATTATGCCTATCCAGTGTGTTTTTCCAATTATCATGTCAAGATGCTTGAGTTACTTATACATTTAAATTTGTCGTAGCATCTTGAGCATCCAAAAAACGTAACCTTCCACGTCTTTTTGATTTTAGTATTACCAAGGTTTCTTATAATTTATTCCATTTTTAATAGAAGGAATAAATTCATTTAATTTAGTGATATTTTGATGCATGTGATGTTCTAAATATTTTCTCCTAAATTCTAGACTTATAATTTCTCTTATTTTATCAATTCTTCTTATTAGTTCTTTTTTACTATAATCTTTTATTAAAATTAATTCCAACAACTTTTTCTTTATTTTATTTGAAGGTATCTTTAGTTTCTGAAAATAATAATATTTCCACTTAAAATATGGAACAAATTGATTATTTTTTATAAAATAATAACTTACGAATGCATCCACAGATTCATTAATCATAAAGTGGGCATTTTTTAAGTCTTTTCTTTTATCAAATACTTCTGCAAGAAGCACAGACCATTTTAATTTATTTGTATACTCTTCACACAATTTCCCAATCTCCCTAGGGCTAAGCGTTGTTTTTATAGCAATCAAATCTTTCAAAGAGCCATTCCTATCAAAAAGTATTAACGAGTTTTTAGTATCCCATTTATCAACCATGCTCCATTCTTTTTTCACTTCATTATCAAAACTTCTAATCTTAAAATCAAACCACACTCCATTAACCAGTATATCTCTTTCAGGAGGAAGATTTTTATCTTTTATGTCTTTAACATAGAAATTAATGTCTATTTCAGAATAAATATCTCCAGTTCCTCTAGCTATCCCCCCACTTAAAGTAATCCCAATTATATTTGAATCATTCTGATATCTTTTAGCAAATTCTTTTGCTATCTCAATATATCTTTCTTGTATTTCCATGTTTAGTAAGTCGGTTGCTTCATATGAAGGAAAGTAAGGAATAAAATGTTAACTATTGCCACAATTCCCATAATTGCAGTAGTCATCTGCGTCGTGTTAAATCCAGTATTTATCTTTGAAACAGATATTATAACTAAAAGCATCATCATAATCATCGGAGTAGCAATAACTATACTAATATACAAATCCATAAATGTCTCTGCAGACTTAATCGCTTTTTCGCGTTCAAGTCTGTGCTCAAGAAGAAGGCTCTCTGCCCTCTTTTCAAAGAACGTGCGTATATCTCCCCCCGAGTTTATAGTTACACCCATTCCATTAAGTAATTCTGAAAACCTAAGGCTTGGAGTAGATGCAGAAACATTTCTTAATGCAGTAGAAAGATCATATCCATAAAGATTAGTTTGATTTAAGATCTTTCTAAACTCACGTCCGGCAAACTCATATTCTTTGCTAAGTGCGATAATCTTGAAAATCTCTATTGGTTCAATTCCACTCCCAGAAATTGAAGCCATATGAATTACAACAAAGGGCATTTCCCGATCTATTCTTTGAGCAATAGATTTCTTTTCAGCTCCTGGATAAGAATAAAATAATATAAATGTTAATATGGGCATAGCAAAAGGAATCCAAAAGACTTTCAAAAAACGCAAAAGATAATTTCCAGAATATAATTTAATCGAAAGTTCAAGAAAATTTACATTGAAAAATAAAAAGAAACCCATAATAAGAACACCCAAGAAAAAAGAAACAAGTGTAGAAAAAAATATCATCGATAAAAAAGTTGTTGAAAGAATGTTCAGATTACTCTTACGAATATCTAATCTAAGTGATTTAAAAGCCCCACCATCAACAAGTCTCTGCGAGATGTTCAAAAATAATCTATTAGACATTCTTCCATAAGGGTTAGAAGTTTGAAACTTGTAAACATCTTTAACAACAACTTTTTGTTGTTTTTTTACTTTTTTTAATAGCTCTCCATCAATATTAAGTTCTTTCATAAATTCTGTCTTATTCATCTTAGGAACAAAGACTTCAACTTCTTTTTTAATAGAAATTTTTTCAATATAAGGAGTTTTTTTAGGCTCGGGCTCAAGTTTCTTGGCGGGAGTTATATTATTAATTATTTCTGGAATACTTCCATTTAAGATTTTAATTCTATTTACTAAAGAATTTATCATTTTATCATAAATTTTAATCTCCTCAGGATTCAAACTTTCATATTTTGAATAAATCTGACCAAGCTCATGGGCCATCATAAGCTCAACATTCAAGTTTTTTTTAAGATATTCAATCATGCTACCTCACCAACTTTAAATTGTAAACTAAGAATTTGCTTCTTTATTCTTAGAACACTTTCAAAATCTCGATTATTAAGAGCATCTTCAAGATTGTTTGCTAATTTACGCATCTCTGTTAATAACTGATTAAGCAGAAAAACGTCCTCTTTTCTCATTATCTTCAAAAAGACTAATTAGTTTATATACCTTTTAATGATACTATCCTACGCCAAACCTCTGCATGACTTCTCCAGGATTTCTATAATAATCTATAATTATCTTTTGAACATCTTCAAATCCAAAAACCTTCTTCAGGTATAATGCATAAAGCAACTTACTTCTCTGGGAGAATTCTCTTTGTAATTCCTCAACACTTATACCATTACGAACAGATATCTTCTCAAAAACTTTACTTTGCTTCTTAAAGTAGAAAGCATCTTGAGTAGCATTCCACATAAAAGGAGTATTTACAATAACAACCCCATCATTATTTACATTTATTATTTCAACAATTTCCCTCAGTCGTCGAGTTTCATTTTTTTTAATAATGGCATGAGTCATTATAGCAACACAATCCAGAGAGTTAACTAAAGTAGGAGATAGCTCTATGGGTGGCGTTTCCAAACGTCTTATCAAAGTATCTACAGAATCAGCATGCATTGTGCTGATTGATGGATGACCGCTAGCCATTCCTTGGAACAAAACAAAAGCCTCTCTTCCTCTGACTTCTCCAACTATTACATAATTCGGATTTTGTCTAAATGAATTCTTAAGTAAATCAAACAAATCAATTTCTCCAACTTTCCCAGTACCTATCGCAATTCTTGCAACTGCAGGAATCCAATTCTCACGAGGCAAATTTAATTCTCTAGTATCTTCGATGCTTATTACATGAGCTTCAGGAGGTATAAAAAAAGCAATTGCATTCAACAAAGTAGTTTTTCCAGATGAAGTCCCTCCCGCAATAAATATGTTTGACTTATATTGTATCAATAACCAAAAGTAAGCTAACATCTCAGGACTTAATGTATTAAAAGCAATAAGTTGAATAGGAGTCCATGGAATTTTTGAAAATTTACGAATTGTAAAAGTGGGCCCATGAGAAGTAATATCTTGCGTGTATGTTGCATTTACTCTCGACCCATCGGGAAGACTACCATCAAGCAAAGGTTCAGAATAAGAAACATATTTACCACAACGCTGAGCCAATTTTTCAACAAAACTCGCTAAATGGTCAATTTCCTTAAATCTTAAATTTGTTTTAATATTATGATAATTTCTATGAACAACATAAATAGGAGTATTTATCCCATTGCACTCAATATCTTCAATAAAATAGTCTCTAAGTAACGGCTCTACTTCATTCATTCCCACAAAATCACGATATAAATAATAAAATATTTTTCTATATCCTTCTTCATTTAATTTAAGATTAAGTTCACTTATCAAAAATTTAGCAGTCTTATCAACATATTCCATTATTTTATCAGGAGTTTTCTCAGTCACAACGTTAACATTAATCAATTCAATCATGGCATCTTCAAGTCTTTTTATGACATTTTTTTCAACATCATTAAGAATAGGTTCTTCAACATCATATACAAGTTCTCTAACTTCAGAGTCCCAATAAATATGTGCGTTTGCAAAAGGTTCTATCAAAGAATAACGAACATCAACTTTAGTCTTATCAGTAACCCGTGGCAAAGCAGGAACCACAGGATTTGGATTTATACTTATATTTACCATATATTCACCTCATCAAATAAAAAGCTCAAAGACATTTAAACCTATCCAATATAAATTAACTGCCTTCAGTAACATCTATCCAGACATTATTATTAATCATTCCTTTGTTTTCTATAAAGAATTCATAAGGTATACTCACGGGAGTAAATTGTTCAGAATTGCTATCTTTACCATTAAATGTTATATTATATTTATATGACATGTAAAGACTTATTCTATAACTTTCAGTAAGCTCTTGAGTTGTAACATTAATGCGTCCTATATCCAAAGAAACCCCTGGCTCAGAATAACGAACATTAGATTCATCTAGAACATATCTGATAGTATTATTTAAAGAATCAACAAATATAGTTCCCCTCTCAAGTCCAAATGTTACTTTTCTTTTGTTTCCTGGCGCATCTAAAACATCAACAACTTTAGAGTCAAAAACATTCAAAGAATCAATAGTTTGTTCAATAACTGAACGGTCTCTAAATTCTTTTATCTTCGGCGTTAATATTGCAAGAACCAATCCAATCAAAGCAATTCCTATTAGTGTATATATTACCGTTTCAACCCACACTTGTCCTCTTTTTTGACTTAAAATTACCATATTCACAAAATCACATCTCTATAACAAGATGTAAACTCAATAACATCAGTTACAGCACATACTTCCCCAGATTCGGTGATTGGAGATATTTCTGCCTTTAGATACTTATTTTTAATTACATAACTGCGTTGTCCGCCCACACTCGGAAAACCTACTGAATCATTATAAGAACCTGATCCAACCATTCTTAAGTCATCTCTAACATTCATTTCAGGTTTAATATCAATCACATCAGAGTTTCCATTATCATCAGTAAGAGCAACTCTAAAACTAGATATTCCTTCCTTGTTAAGTTTTATGGAAAATCCCGTTTCTGAATCATTTAAAGATGTCGAGAAACTATAACAATTAAATTTGCTCTCAGGAAATTCTACTCCTTCAAAAACATCAAGACACATCTTACTCTCTCCTAAACGATCTTTAACAAATGGAATCACAACAGAAAATATTATTCCTCCAATTACAATGGTTAGAACGAGCAACAACACAGTTGCAATAACAGGACTTACACCTCGCTTAATCATACGCCACCGTAGCCCCATTTTCTTCAGGGCAAGTATAAGCTATCTTCCTTTCACCTTTTTCTGCAAGTAATTTAGGTATAATTCTAAATGTATCTCCGCTACTTACAGAAATTCCAATGCACGCAAAAGAAGATTCTCCCATTGTAACAGTTCCACCATCAAACGGCTGGTCTAAAAGGGCAACATTATCTATAGAACCACTAGATGAGTCATATCGAAGCACCTGAACTCCATAAATAGGAATATTTCCAATATTATTAATATCTATTGCAGCATTTCCATTACATTCTTCGGCATTAAAAATAAGTTGTACCTCAAAATTCACATCAGCACAAGAAGTTTCTACAGATTTACCTCCCTTAACAGCGCTTTCAGATAAAAATCCTCTAGCCCAAATAAATACAATTCCAGCCAAAACGACAACAATCATAATAAGTAAAACTGTTGCAATAACAGGACTTACACCTCGCTTAATCATGACAAAACTTAGTTATAATCGTTTTTATATGTTACCTAAGTACACAAGATATCTTTACTAACAATTGACTCTGGGCAAATCACAGGTTCATTTTTAATCCAAATTAATGGCTGAACGCTTATTTCCTGCTTTCCAACAGGTGCAGAATTGTATCTATAAGAACCACAAAACATTGCACCAGGTCTTAAGCTTGCATTATTATTACAATTTGACATCAACCCAGTTTCTGGATCATTAAGTGTCTGTCTTAATATTCTATCAAAATCTCCAATTTTAATAAATGCTCCATCAACACTAAAAAGCCCTTTATTGCTGAAATTTATATAGACTGTAGAAAAAGTTCCCCCACTGTCTTTTACACAACTAACTTGATCAATAACTAAATAAATATCTTCATAACAATCTTGTTTATCATCAGGCAAATACAATTTAAGATAAAAGAAAACAGCAGTAGCAAGAGCCACAGCAATAGAAATTAACAATACATAACCTACCATTATGCTAACACCCTTCCTATTTAACTGTGACAAATTGTTCATCCTCCTCATCTTTAATTAATACAAAATAGAAGTTCTGTCCAGGTTTTAAATTAAACGCATAGTCATTTCCGCGAATATTAATTTTTATATCATTTCCTGTTCTTAGAGCATTAATAGTGCGTCCATTAATCAAATTAAGAGACACAGACACACCATTTGAAAGAGTTATAGCATTAACTCCGACAGATTCATAATAATAAGCAGACACACCACTAGTATTTCCATACACAAAAGCAACATCTTCATTAGAAATAAGCTCACTATAATTTTCTAACAATCTTTGTGCATAATCATCAATCCTATTAGAAGAAAGACTATTAATCACCCCATAATCAAGAACGCGTTTAGTCTCAAATCCTATTTCATCAGCAAGGTCAAAAAATGCTTCTGGCTCCTCACGAGTAACGCCTTTATTAGAAATTCTAACTAAACTTAACATTATCCCTACAATTATTATTGTTGCCATCAAAAACACTTGTCCTTTTCGCCCCATCACCATCAAAACAAATAGCTTTGAAAGTTTTTAAACATTCTATTATGGAATATTTTCAAACCCATATTTTTAAAAGCGTAGGCGGGGAGTTTGCTCGACGTCAAAAACTTGTTTGACCTTCTACCATCCTCAGTACTGCACTCCTGCAAGCACCGAAGCTTCTGATTAGGGCTGCTCCGATCAAGGCCTGACCCATTTCACAGGAGCACGGTCGAACAGGACAATACCTCAACGTCCGGTAAAAGACAGGCATTTGTTCGTTTCACGTACTCCTTTAAGTTCACTTGAAGCCCGCGGGTGTAACAGCACAGGGCTAACGTGCCAACTCGCCTACGATAATTCGGCGTTTTAAAGGTTTTTAAGATTATCTATTTCTAAAAATTAATCTTCAGAAATCTCTTCTTTTATCTTCATCATATCTTTGCTTAGATATACTCTTTCATCTTTTGATTTAGAAATTTTGCGTTTTGAAAGAAAAAGCAAAAAAAGCAATACCACAGAAGAAACGCCAGTATTCATCAATAAAATTTGCATAATTTCAACCATGAGTTCCTAAAACTTTAAGGAGCTATATAAAGATTGTTACAAAATAAATTTAAAAGTCACATCTCTTTCAAAACAGGAATTCCAAGTAATTTCAGAGCATTTCCAAGCACTTGAATAAAACAACTAACAAGACAAAGTCTAAACCTCTCCTCAGCACTTCCCAAGACAGGGCATGAATGATAAAACTCATTGAATGTCTGGGCAAGATTATAGGAATAATGTGCAATCCCAGACGGACTCAAAAATTTTGAAGCTTCAACAACCAAATCTGGAAAACGAGATAATTCATTAATTAATGTGCGTTCATTAATATTTATAGAATCTATCTTTATTTTAGCAGATGCTTTATATTTAGCCTTGTCAAGAATGCTATTAGCCCTAGCATAACTATACAACAAATAAGGTCCGGTATCTCCTTCAAATTTAATTGACTCTTCTTTATTAAAAATTATAACTTTATTTGTATCTTGTTTAAGCATAGAATACTTAATAGCAGAAACAGCAATAGCTAACGCTCTAGCGTTCAATTCTTTTTCATCTATATTATCTCGTTTTAAAATTTCTTCTTTAGCAGCTTGAACAAGTTCATTTCTAAAATCCGCATAAAGAATATTCTTTCCAGTTCTAGAAGACATCTTTCCTTCAGGCAATCTAACCGATTCAAAACCGAGATGATTATATTTCTCCCAATTCTTGAAGTTCATAAGCTCAAGAGTTTTTTGTAGTTGTTTAAAATGAAGATTTTGTTCAGCAGCAGTAATCACAAGAGATTCACCCATCTTATAATTAAGAAACTTATTCCTTGCAAGCTCAAGGTCTTTAGCAGAATACAAAACTGTTCTATCATTGCGCAATAAAACCCATACCCCAAGATTGTATTTCTTTAAATCCATTATTGTTGCGCCGTCTGAAATAATAGCCAACCCATTTTTAACAAGTTCATTTGCAATTTTCTTTCCAGCAGATTCAGTTTGACTTTCGAAGAAATGTTTATTAAATTTGACATCTAAATCTTTGTAAATAGGTTTCCAGGCAGAAATAGATTTAGAACGAGTATCTTTCCACAACTTAATCAATTTAGAGTCTTTTTTCTCATCCAGTTTTTTATTTATTTCAGCAACTTCCATTTCCCCACTTTCATTGTCTTTGAGTTTCTGTACTGCTTCAACATAAATATTGGCAAACCACGATTCATCATCTCGGATTTCTTCTCCTTTATGAAATTTCAAATAAGCCCATAACCATTTAGCTATATGCATTCCAGTATCTCCAGAATAATTTACCCTAGTTACTTTATATCCGGAAAATTCCCTAATTCTTGCTATGCTCTCCCCAAGACTTGTTCCTCTAATATGCCCAACATGAAATGCTTTATGAGTATTCGGCTGAGAAAATTCAATCATAAATTTCTTCCCCTTCCCAACATCGCTAGAACCATATTTATCTTTCATCTTAATTATTTTTTGCAAAATATCAGAAGCATTTTTCTTGGAATCTAAAAAGAAATTAACATATGGTCCAACAGCCTCTACTTTTTCAAACTCTTTAGACTTTATTTTAGAAGCAATCTCGCGAGCAATCTCAACTGGATTCTTCTTTAACTTTTTAGATAAAACAAAACAAGGAAAAGAGTAATCTCCATGACTAGATTCTTTAGGAATTTCAATTAAATCAGTAATAGACTTCTCATCCAGCCCAGTAACCTTCAATGCAGATATTACTTCAGATTTCATCTACTCACCAAGACAATCACGATATTTAAACAATTTACGATATTTCAGAACAAGATTTAACTTAGATGAATGAGTTTCGACATTTAACTCGCCATTTTTATTAGCTTCTTTAATTGCAGAACACAAACCTAACTCTCCTATACGAGTAATATATCCTTCAGGCAACGAAATAGAAACGTCTTTTTTATCAGACAACTTACTAACTAATTTAACCCCTCCATTACTTATCTCATAATTATTTTTTCCAATTATTACCTCCACAGAAGCACTTTTAGGTAATAATTTCATCACAGGATGCGCCTCTAAATAACTTGGAAAAGATTCAACACTAACCACTAAGCCCGTAGCTTCACCCAATCTAGTATTTGACGAATCCATAAACAAAACTATTCCAAGCAATAAAGCCAAAGCCACAAACACGCTAATAGTTATCAACTTAGTAGACATATAGTTTAAAAAACACCAGGGTTTTTATGCCTTGTGCTTTATGCCTGCATAGCTCAGTTGGTAGAGTACCACACTCGTAATGTGGGGGTCGAGGGTTCAATCCCCTCTGCAGGCTTTTCATACTCTGCAGTGAGTCTGCGATCTCACTACTTCACAGCGAATATCCGAGCCTGTGAGGATGGCTGAGCAAGAAAGTAGTGAGAATATGTTGACCGTAAGCGAGGAAGGTCGAACAAGAGAGTATGAAAATAAATCCTAATTAGAAAGCGTAAGCATCTTCTTAGACTGCTCACTAACCACTCCGCTTCCAGAACAGTATAAAATCATATTAATAGGTACAGACTCTCCAGAATCTTGATTCACTTTAAACTCAACTAATAAAGCAATTATAGGATAATCGTGTTTAATTATCTTAAATGTAGAAAGGTCCATACTCAACAATTTTCCTGAAAGAAAACCTGAGTAAGTATCATCAAATTCTTTAGCCTCTTCATCATTATTTATCTCTTTAGTCAGAGTAAGAGAAAAATCAATCTCATCATATTTGCTTTCTCCAATTTTAGAATATTTATCAAATTCAGACTCACATCTTTCAGCAGGCGTTAACTCCACAGAACTAGAATCAGTATCAGAAACGTCAACGTATTCAGAATCAACAACTCTCTCAGCAATCGAATCAACGGCAGAATCTCCCTTAATAGACTCAATTCGGGCATTAAAAGTAGAAGGACCAATACCAACAATATAAACAAGCATCCCAATTACAATACCCGCTAAAATATAATTGACAAATTTTAACTCTCTTTTCATACAATTCAATATTAAATATAGTTTTTATACTCTTCTAAAATATTAAAAATTATTTCTAATCAGTTTTTATATTTCCAAAAACTTCCTGTTCAGGATAAGCAACAATTCCACTTTCAGTTATCTGCATTGCAACAATCTTTTCTTCATGTCTCTCTCCCCTAACTTTAAGAATCTCAGAAGCTCTTTCCTTAACACTGCCATTCCTCACATAATATAAAACTATTACCGAATCAGCAAGAAATTCCTCGATGCCACTTCGCGAGTATTTGCTCAAAGACTGTTCAGTTTCAGTTGTAAAAATCGAAGTAGCATTCATCTTGGAGAATAAATCAAAAAGCTGTTCAACATAAAGCCTATACGAAAAAGTAGAATTATTAAACGCAGAAGATATTGAGGATAAAGAATCCATTATTATTAAATCAGGATCAAACCCTTGTGGAATTATTATTTTCTTTAAATCAAGTATATCTCCATTCTTCAAAAACTTAGACTTAGACATTTGATTAACCATATCCTCAATGCGCTTAGCCAAATCAATCGAAGAACTCTTTATTAATTTAAGAGTACCCTCTTTAATATATTTATCACAATCCCATCCAAACTTTCTCATATGGCTCAAGAGCCGAGATTCATTTTCTTCAAAACTAATATATAAGCACTTTTTTCCCCTAGAAGCCTGATAAAAAGCAGTCTGTAGGCAGAAAATTGTTTTTCCAGAACCAGCCCCTCCAGAAACAAGCACAGTATGCCCTTTAGGGATACCATTACCCATCAACTTATCAAAACCTGGAACTCCCGTCTTCAAATAAACAGAATCATCAATTTTTCCCTTATTCACCTTAATTTCTCTTTTCATTTTACTCCTTTACAAACATTTCTAAACTTATAAACTTACTCATTATACACTAATAACCTTATCGCACAACTGGGCAATCTCAGCACGAACCTCCTTATTAATTTCCTCATTCAAAGATATTAATATTCCATTTATATTATTAATCCTAATAGTAACTAAAATTCTATGAATAAATTGAGAGAGTTTCCTAGAGTCATTATGAATTAATAGACTTGAAATAGAATCTATAAATAAGAAGCCCTCTTCCTTCTTAAGCTCAGACTTTATTTTCTCCAAAGATATCAAAATTTCCATCAATGAATCGTAACTTCGCACATGTCTTATAGATTTAGTATCTTTAACATCGATTCCCTGTGACTTACATACAGTACATATAATAAAGACTTTTTTCGTATCGATTTTTTTCTCTTCATATAGCTCAAGTAGCTTGTTACACGGGCGGGAAGCAGAAACAATTAAAGCATCCAATCCCTGATCTGTAAGTATCTTCACAGATTCTAACCCCAAATCCAATGAATTCTTAGTTAAAGTCTCAAGCATCACTATCCAGTTTTTTGGAAGCTTACCTAACTGCCCTTTAATTTTTTTAAAAATATCACTATTCATCATTTACCCCCATCAATTTCTATAACCTTATCCACTTTCAAAATTATATCTTTGATAAAGCTTTTTTGAGCTAAATCTTTTGCAACATTTACAACAACTCCTTCAATTTCATCATTTTGAAGCACTCTTTTCAAGAACTCAGCAAATCTAAGCGTCTCCGACAAAGGTTGATACAATGCCAATGTAGTTATTGAATCCATGAAAAGAAATTTATTCTTATTTTTAATTTTTGGAATGCTTTTATATATTGCCCTTATCAATTCATCAATTTTAAGCTCCTTAGAAATATAGATACATTTTTCTGTTTCTTTTTCTTTTAAGTCTGCCTGAGAAGACGCCCCATCTATAAAAGATAGTTTACCTACATCAATATGTTGTTCTTTTAACAATTCTATCAAATTCTGATATGGCCTATTGAGTGAAATATGAAGCCCTGAAAAACCCCTTCCTATTAAAGTTTTCAACGTATTAACATTAATCTCAAAATATTTTTCTTCAGGAATTTCAAGTAATACAATCCATTTACCTTTTTGTTTAGAAATATAACTTTCCAACTGCTCCTTAACTCCACCATCTTTTTTTCCAGACTTCATTAAACACTTCAAGAGAATTACATATTTAAAACTATTCTTCCGGATTACTCATATTTCTCATCGATTTATAAAATCCAAACAGCAAACAAACAAAAGCAGATAATGCAATCACTTGCTCAACTCTTTCAAAAATGGACTCAGACAATGAAATTATACCCCACGACTCTCCCAACAATTCCCATAAATGATAAAGTGAATACAAAGCCAAAAACAATGTAAATGGCGTAGTAATGATGCTAATCACTTTACTATATCTTTCTCTAACTTTATACATATACATTGAAACAATTCCAGCTAAAACAAATGCAATAAAATGAACAAATCCTATTTTATCTAAAAAGCTTCCCTCAAAATTAGAAACAAGCCAACTAGATAATGAAACCGCACTCGAAAAAATAATCAAAATAAACAAAACTGAGAAAATCATCCAGAACACAAGCTTTCTTTTAGACTCTACGCTTTTGCCGTCCTTAGCCAAGCTCACGAGCGCCTTCCCCCCTATAAAGAAGAGAATCATAGACAAATAGAAAAGCGAATGCCAACCTATATCTTTCATAACATCACTAATAACCATAATCTTCAAATCAGCCAACATATAAAACAGTCTAGTCAATCCTATGGTAATTGTACCGCCCAAAAAATAAATCCATACTTTCTGTAAAGAACCTTCAGTATATTTACGTATAATTATTAACAAGATTATAGCAGAAAGGACAACAGCAAATAAATTAACATAATCCAATGCAAGAAGTAATCCTCCTTCATATTCCTCTCCTCCTTCAACAGAATATCCTGTAAATTTAGGAACAAACAGTAATACTGCCAAAGCTAAAGCCAAAAACCCTAAAATTAATGCAACATCCAACTTTTTCATGTTACCCATATTAATAAATATTAGAGTGAAGACCTCTTTATAAATTCTTTCTTTAGTACTTTATTAATGTCCATCTTTTCAACTTTTCTAGCGCTTCCAGACATTATACTTTCATAACCTTCAAAACCCTCACCAACAACAATTCCTTTATCGGTGATAGTATACTCCTTAAGACTTTTACTATGATCGTCTCCTCTGGTTTTCAAAACATTAATGGCAGATTTAATGCTTCCACCAACCTCAACATATTTCAATAAAATTATATTATCTGTCATAGTAGAAAGATTTGATTCAGTAAGTTTCTCAACGCCAAGTAAACTAGCCGTTGCTGCAGTAAAAATAGTTGTAACAGCCTTTGATTTCAAATAAGCATTTAATCTCATAACAAAATACCTAAACTGATCTTCCTCAAAAGAATTCCCTATTGAAGATAAAGAGTCCACAACACATCTTTTTATTTTAAATTTATCAATTAATTCTTTTATATCTAATAAATGTTCTTCTATATATTTTTCACTTGGATAAGCAGAAATAATCTTAAGCAAACCATTCTTTTCATATTTTTCCATATCCATTCCAAGAGCCTGCGCATTTCTCAACACTTGCTCTTTGCTTTCTTCAAATCCTGCAAGAAGACACGGTTCTCCTTTCATCAATCCATCATATAAGAAATGAAGACTCATAACGCTCTTTCCACATCCAGTAGAACCTGCTAATATTGTTGTACTTCCAACATAAAGTCCTCCTTTAGACATTTCATCAACTCCTTTAATTCCAGTAGAAACTTTTACTTTTCCAGAACTATGAGTTAATGGCACTCTTAATTGGGGAAATAATTTTATGCCCTCTCTTGATATTCTAAAAGTATTCAAACCAGGATAATAACTGACTCCTCTCATCTTAGCAATTTCTAAAGTTCTAACGCTCTGAAATTTTTGCTCCACTTGTCTCATCACAATTATTCCATCAGATATGAATTCTTCAACTCCATAAGCCGAGTATTTATCATTAGAAACTTCACTTGTAAGAATAGTGGTGCATCCCAATGTTGCAAGCATAGTACCTAAATCAAAAATAAATTTTCTTATTTTAGATGGTTCCCCAAGAGCATATGTTATTGCAGTTATTGAATCAAGCACCAATCTCTGAGCGTTACATTTTCTAACTTCCTCTTCAATTAATCTTAAAAAATCTTTTTCCAGAAAGTCACTCTTACCAAATTCTTTCCTAACATCAATAATTTTCAATTTTTCATCCTCAACAACTCTTCGGTCATAAAATTTCATTCCTTCTAAATTTAGTAAAGTCTTAAAAAGAGGTTCTGTAAAAGTAATATATATTCCATTTTCATCATATTTATTCACTCCATTAAACAACCATTCAAATGAAAAAATAGTTTTTCCTGTTCCTGAATTTCCGGGCACGAGTATAACTGCCCCTTTAGGAAAACCACCGCCCAAAAGTTCATCAAATTCTTTTATTCCTGTCAGGCTTATAATTTTTTCAGATTCAACATTTTTAGCAACTACACTTTTTTTCACTTTTCCAATCACCTTCTGCTTTTTCATAATAAGACAATAAGCAAAACATTATTTAAACATTGGCTTCAACTTAAACTTCAAATATCAGAATTTATAACTTTAATATTAAATGCAGTTTTTATAGATTCCTAAAAATATTCAAATTTACAAGTCAAGCCTTAAATACTCCAATTTTACAGTAAATTCATGACAACAACGCATATAGGCAGTTTAACTCATATATCAGAAACTAAAATTGCAAGACTAGCAGAGCAACAAGATCACACAGAAAATTTAGAAATTTTAACAGATGAAAATCTACAAATAGAACTTTCAGTCAAAGAATCAAGAGAACTCAAGGTCTTAGCAGGGATAGGAGTATTCTCAGCTTATGCTGGCGCAATAGCCGGAGCAACAACAGGTTATTTATCTTCAGAAAATCCATTCTATTCTTATCCCCTCGCCATAACAGGAGGAATAGTAGGTCCAGCCATAACTACATTAGTTCTTATTGGTGGAATGCATATCAAGAACAATATTGCAAGAATCCTTAAATAGTCCTAGCAATCAAAAACAAAATGGATAAAGATAACAATGAGCTACATTTAGCAGTGATTGCAGGAGCAACAAGCGCTCTAGAGCATCTAAAAAAGAACAAAAAGGCATCTCATGATGATGCTTTAAAACATGTAATAAACAATGCAGACGAGATCATAGAAAGAATAGATTTCTCAGATTAAATAAGAAAATAATAATAAGGCAAATTAAAGATTACTTAGCTTTTACAAGGCCCCAATTTTTTCGATTATAAATTGTTAGTGCAACGAGTCCAACAACAACTAAGAATATTCCAATTCCAAGAGCGCCTTTCTTTCCAAATAATCCAACGACTGCTCCAGTTATTCCAGAAAACTCATCAGAGCTTGAATCTTCACTATTGCTATCACTATTACTTTGATTTCCAGTTCCAGGAGTTGTGCTTAAAGGAGTCAATGGTAAACCAGTTCCTGCTCTTCTTCTGCCATTGCCTTCATTAGAGTTACCCAGATTTACACTAGGGACAACAATTTGATTTATTTTGAAAGCAACACTATTAGACGTCCAAGACTGACCATCATTACTTGTGCATGTGACTTGCCAACTATGATCTCCAGGAGCAAGAGAACCTCTAGCATTTCCAATGCCAGTAGCCCGGTCAAAATCAACATCTAAATCCATATCATTCACAGTTACAAAGCATGAATCAAGATAATTTCCATCATGAAAATCATATGCTGTAGCAACAAAATTAAACGTAACCTCTAAAATATTAGTTGTTTCAAGAGCAGTATTGCTATTAGGCGAAACAAGATTAAATTGAACAGAAGGATCGTTAGGAGCTATTTGCATAGGATTTTGACTTCCAACAAGGATTCCACCTTGATTCTGATTCCCACTAGGATTAACTCCTTCTATAGGCATTTCAGAAACAACTTGTTCAGCAGCGCTGACAAAAGACAAAGCAAAAGCTAATGTTAAAAACATAACCCAAACTAGTTTAGTATTCATAAAAGTAGTGACATTTCACCCTTTTTAAACCTTTCAATAACTTCGAATACGTTCGAATTTTAAAGTATATTTTCTCTTTTATCTATTGAAACTCTTTCCACCTGTTTACAAATTAACTGAGGTAAATGAGTACACCATAACTTCGCACAAAAGTCCTTAATCTTCTTTTTTATCGTAACACTTAGACCATAATTTCTTCAAATCTTTATCGACTTTTTTAAATCTCCAAGGTATGTTAAAATAACTTAGCGTTTCAATGCCTATAAAATCTAAATCTTCAAGTAGTTTTTGATGTTCTGTTTTGGGATCTATAATTTTTCCAAGATTTTCTGGTTGTAATATATATCTTAATCCGCTTTCTGGATTAAGATAAGGGTCACTTGTCCAAGTTGTAATTTGCCAAGGAAAATTAACTAAATCTAACCCTCGATTGACTATATGCGTTAAGTCTCTCATCTTGTCTTGATCATCGCATTTAAAAAATATTTTAGGTAATGTCCTTCCATGGCCTTCACAAGACTCTGTTGTAACATAATCATGATCTGTTAAGACTTGACATACCTTACTCATAGAGCTATCTGTGATTGGTAATTTAAGAGGAATTGCTTGATATTTTGCAAATACCCCTTCATACCATTTCATTCTATCTTCTGAAGATTGATTTTGAAAAAATCTTTCTGTTTCTTTAATGCGCCTTGCAATTATCGATAAGTCCATAAAAAATCTGGCTTAAATCAGTATTTAAATATTTCTAAAGATGTCATTTTTAAGTAATAATTAATTTAATCATAAAATGCTTTCGAATCCTCTGAATAAAACAATAAACTTCCTCTCTTGCTCAACCCTGCTCACAGGCTCGCAGATTCGCTGCGGAGTAAGTTTATGCGGGAGGGAGGATTCGAACCTCCGAAGGCACTAAGCCACAAGATAACCTATCTCGTTAGCTACTTCTTCTAATGAAGAAGCGACATCTTAAGTCTTGCGCATTTAACCGCTTTGCTACCCCCGCAACTAAAATCAATTAACTAAAACGGCTTTAAAATGTTTCTATCTAGACTTAACATCAAATTTGCCTAAATATTCACCTGTATTCGGGTCATAAACAAAATTTTCCGGGGTTTTTATTATTCTAAGAGTAGGTACTTCCATATTATTTGCCCCATATTTATCACTTAATTTTTTAGCAATGTCTGGAGCAAATATATCTCTCAATACAGTCAATTCAAGAACTCCACTTTCTAACTGACCAGATTTAAGGCGCATACACTTATCTAAAATAAGCTCTCTAACTGTTCTAGGCATAGGCATTTCTCTGTAATTATTAAAAAATCTACTCACTTCTTCAACATCAATGTCCATAAAAAAAGCCTCATTTATTAATATTTAAAACTATGTCTTCTAAAAATTAACTCCAAACAACAATCAAAAATCCAATTAACATCAAATTAACAATCCAATACAGCGCGTTAAAAACAAACAAATTCCAAGACTTGCCTTCCCACAAAACTCCACCTAATAAAGTAGTGCAAGCAAAGAAAGCCAACCATATCCAAAATCCTAAAACCACGCCTTGAAATGGATTAACAATATCTAAAAGAGAAATAAATCCTGCAAAAATATAAACCATAATAAAAGTTCCAATAAAATTAAGAAGCGCAGGTTTAGCCATGCCTTCCTTCTTGCTCTTGGCAAGATGCGTAGCAGAAACCCTAGATAACTTTACCCATTGCTTACCAAACAAAGGACCATACCACAAAAATCCAAGAATAAAAGAAACTACAGTAACACAAAGAACAGTCCAAGTATTAACATAACTATCAAACATATACTGCAAAGATTGTTTTGCTTTATATACTTTTCTAGCATTTCATTTTTTTCTGGAAATATAAGTCTGTATGATTGAGCGCACAACAGTTGGTGGAACAAACATCTGTACTTCCTGATCAACAAAGATATTATTCTCTTTATCAAACTTCATAGACAATGGTCCTTGATAAAAGCCATCTTGGCTATAGGTTCCAGAACCAGAGTTACCCTGTTGTATAGATAATCTATTGCCTTTCTCATCAGTAAGATAATAGTAGGTATTAAATTTCCTAGTTGCCAGTTTATCATTGACATTATATAATTTGTTTGATGTAGGTCCTGCTACCCAGATAACTCTGCTTATTTCTCTTTCTTTGAGTTTATTCTCCATATTCATTTCTATCACCTCTTTAAATTCATCCACCAAAGATTCAATATCTGCTAAAACCACAGCAGACGAAAGTTCAGGCCAAACTTGTTCTGTTGGAGCAAGAGACAAAGTTTTATAGGTATTAAAAGGAATATCTGCGTGAAGTAAAGCAAAATCGTGTCTTTGTGAGTAAGTCATAATATCTGTTTTAGTGGTTACAATGTTTCTCACAGGATCAAAAAATACCAATTTTGCTCCTTTATTATCAATAACTGGTCTAATGACATGTTCGCTAGATACAACAAATCCATCCTCTGTAATTACATTGCAAGACCCACAGAAAGCAAGGTAATGTCTATCCTCTTTAGACATTAGAACATACAAGAATTGAGGACTATTTTTGAGATCGAGTGTAGCCTCTCCATTAATCAATGGACTAGGCGCATCTGCAGACCTCAAGAACTGTGCCAATGATTCTAAATTTCCATTTTTAAGATAATTTTCAATTTTCAAATCTCTTGAAGGCTCATATTCTAAAAGTGTCTTCTCCAGATTTCTTGAAGTTTCTTCTCTTGTGGGTCCTCGGTTGCTTAAGATATATGTCGCGTAAATAACTGAAAGTCCAAGCAACCCTAAACTGGACGCAAGGAGTTTATTCCGCCAAACCATAAAAAACTCCATAAATATCTACAGCGAAAAAAATCATTCCTAATGAACTCTTTGTTGAAATATTCATCTAAAAACTCAAAGATATCTCTTTATAATAGTTCGCATTTATTGCATAAAAAAAATTGAGTAACAACTTTTAAATACTTTTTTTACGAGCCCAAAAACATGAAAGAGGCAATTATATACACACTAGGAAGTGTCATAATCATAAGTCTAATTTCTTTTGTAGGCGTATTAGCTCTGGCAATAAATACAAAAAAATTAAACAAAATTATATTATACTTAGTAAGCTTCGCAGCAGGAGCGCTTCTAGGCGACGTATTTATTCATTTAATCCCAGAATTGATAAGAAACAATAATTTCACATTACAAACATCTTTTCTAGCATTAGGGGGAATAGTTATTTTCTTTACTCTAGAAAAAATAATTCACTGGCAACACTGTCACATGCCTCAAACAAAAAAACACATCCACCCATTTGCAGTAAACAACATGATAGGGGACGGGGTTCACAACTTCTTAGACGGTTTAATAATCGGAGCCAGTTATTTAGTAAACATCCCTTTAGGAATAGCTACAACAGTAGCAGTAATATTCCACGAAATACCTCAAGAAATAGGAGACTTCGGAGTATTATTGCACGGCGGATTCTCTAAGAAAAAAGCCTTGCTCTTCAATTTCTTCTCAGCTTTAGCAGCAATAGTAGGGGGAATATTTGCAGTAATCGCAACAGGAATAGCACCTAAAATAGCAGAATATGTCATTCCTCTAGCAATTGGAGGATTCATTTACATAGCAGGCTCAGACTTAATCCCTGAATTGCACAAAGACTTCGAAACAAAGAAATCAATAATACAGATAATCGCTTTCATCTTAGGAATAGCAGTAATGGCTTTATTGTTGTATATGGGATAATATCTTTAAAAGCAAACTATTATAACGTCTGAAATCTCAATTAAAGCATGAACGAATTAATAGAAAAAGTTCGTCAACTTGAACAATCTCACATAAATGATATTGTGAATAAACGTCTTTCAGAATTTGAGTCTTTCAAAACAAAGCCAGAAGATGAATGGTTTTCAGAGTTGTGTTTCTGTATTTTAACTGCAAACGCCAAACAAAAAACAGGAGCGATTATTCAAAATCAAATAAATACAGAAGGTTTCAAAACACTCTCAGAAGAAACGCTCGCAAATTTAATAAAATTAAACAAACATAGATTTCACAATACGAAAGCAAAATATATTGTTAAATCACGCGACTTCGTAAATATAAAATCTCTTATCCAAGAAATGACTGAAATAGAAGCTCGAGAGTTTTTAGTTCAAAATGTAGACGGTTTAGGGATGAAAGAAGCATCTCACTTTTTAAGAAACACAGGTGGACAAAGTTTAGCAATTCTAGACAGACATATTTTAGCATTATTGGCAGAACATAACATAATAAGCAAACCCAAAGCTCTAACTCCAATAGCTTACAAGGAAATAGAAAAGAAATTCACGGAGTTAGCAAGCATGTTAAGAATGTCCCCTGCAAAATTAGACTTATTTCTATGGTATATGAAAACTGGCGAAGTCTTAAAATGAATAGTTTTTCAGATAAATGTTATAAAATTTTAAAAACAATTCCAAAAGGAAAAGTCACAACTTACAAAGCAATAGCACAGGCGTTAAACTCAAAAGCATACAGGGCAGTAGGCAACGCCATGAACAAAAATCCACGCGATACAGAAATTTATCCGTGCCACAGAGTAATTAAATCAAATGGAAAAATAGGGGGATACGCTCACGGCACAGAAGCAAAGATAGAAAGACTAAAATCGGAAAGAGTAGTCGTAAAAAATAATAAAATAGACCTAAATAAATTCGAATTCAAATAAAAATTATCTTTTATCAACTTCGTAACTTCCAGATCGCCTAGAATAATTATTTTCAGACAAATCAGATTTTCCTAAAGAATCTCTTTCAACATGCCTTTCAACACGAGTAGAAGAGCCAGAATTATCTACCCTATAATTATGTGAACAATAACTATTTGTTAGTCCAAGTAATGCCAAAGAACCCATGGCGATAAAAGTTAAGTAAAGTTTGCTATTATCAGAAGTGCTCGCTCTCCCGCCATCCATCCCCAAGCTAAGAAAATGATATTTATAAACTATTATGTTTCAGAAAATAACTATCTTCTATCTCTCAAATAAGTCTCAAATTCAGAAACACTCAGACTTCCGTCGTCATTAGAGTCATATTTTTTAATAATCTCTGCAGGAGTTAATGATTCTCTTCGATTTAAACTTGAATCATAAGCTAATACTCCTACTAAACCTCCAAGCCCAAATCCTGCTATGGCCATCCAAATAGGGAAAGCATAATCTATTGGAAAAAGTTTTCTATCATTCCTAGAAGATGAACTAACTAATTTAAGTTCTATTGACTTACCATCTAAAAATCTAGGCTTATCTCCCATAAATAAAATAAAAACCTACCCTATATAAACTCACTTGTTCTTCAAAAACTTCTCCATTCTTTCAAGAGCAATTTCAATCTTATTATAGGCCGTTGCAAAACTGCATCTAATATATCCTTCTCCAAAAGGTCCAAATTCAGTTCCAGGAATGACTGCAACCTTAGCTTCATTCATTAATTTATGCGAAAAAGAAGAAGAATTCTTAGAATACGCAGAAATATCCGAAAAAGTATAAAACGCTCCTTTAGGTATAGTGGTAGGCATCCCCATATCATTAAGTCTGGGCACAATTAAATCACGTCTTCTCTTGTACTCGCGGACCATTGAATTAATATATTTTTTATCAAGCGATAGTGCTTTAACTCCCATCATCTGAGATATTGTAGGAGCACCAAGAGTAATATAATGATGGTCTTTATTCATCTCAGAAATAAATTTCTTAGGTCCTGCGCAATATCCCAAACGAAATCCGCACATGGCATAACTCTTGGAAAAAGTCTGAAATGTTAGAACTCTATCAGACATTCCATTTAAACTACCTATTGAAATATGTTTGGCATCATCGTACAAAATGTGCTCATACGCTTCATCTGAAAAAATAAGCAAGTCATTTTCAACAGCAATATCCGAAACTTCCTCAAGAATTTTGCGAGAAAGTGCGTTACCAGTAGGATTTCCTGGAGAATTCAAGATTAACACTTTAGACTTGCGTTTATCAATATGTCTTTTAAGAACATCTGGATTAAGTTCCCAACCATCCTCTTCTTTAAGAGGAACAAAAACGGGAGTAGCACTCACTAAGTCAATCGCAGGAACATATCCAGCATATCCAGGAGAAGGAACAAGCGCTTGTTCTGTCGGATCCAGTGCAGTAAGCAAAGCAGAAAATATCGCCTCTTGGCTTCCACAAGTTACAATAATATTTTCAGCATCAGTTTTAATATTATTTTCACGTTCAAGTTTTTTAACAATTGCCTCTCGCAAAGACAACATCCCCTGAGGCTCAGAATAATGTGTAGATTTATCAAACACTTTTCTACCATAAGCAAGGAGCGGTTTAGGAGTAGAAAAATCGGGCTCTCCAGGACCAAGAGATATTATATTCTTATCATTTGCAATCCTGCGAGATATCTCAGGAAATTCAACATGCGGCAGTTGTAAATCGCGTTCAGAAATATGATTATCATGTACCATCTTTTATCATTATATTTTACAATATAAAACTATTTAAAATATCTTAAACCTATAAAACTATGAGAGAAACAATAGTAAAACCTACACATGAGTTCACATTGCGTGATGCAGATGCAGCTGGGGAGTTAAATTTAGGCAATGAAAAAAACAGCCGTTTTAGATTAAGCGTATTTTATGACGATGTTGCAGGAGTTTTGAGTTCTGCAAATGAAAGAGGAGATATAATATTTAACCCTAAATTGGAGATTATTGAAGGAGAAGTTACAAAAGCAAGAATTGACCAAGTACATTACTATTCAAGTTCCGAAGGAGTTATATTATCTTGGGAAGATTTTGTCAGATTAGGAAGGCCAACCCACATAAAAAGAACAGTTGAATACTCCGTTCTAAGATAATGTTATTTTATATAGTTTAGTAATAGACTTATTATCTAAATGTTATTTCCTTAATGGCTATAGCATGACTACAAATAGAATGTTCCTTAAAAAAGTCACAATCGCAATTCCATTTTTTATTAATATAGTTTAGATTTCTTATTGCATGAGTTGAGTTCATTATAGCCTTATCTCCTTTAATCTTGAACCTGCTCTTATCTAAAATATAGGCCCTAGCCTTAATTATCTTCTTAATCAAATTCTCAATAAAATTTAATTGAAAATCTCTATTTTCATTATTAATCTCAACAGTTATCACATCTTCCCTATTTTTTATAGATTTTGTGAACTCATTTTCGTATATCTTACTTACCGTTAATAAAGATATATTATCAGAATCTAAATATTTTAATACAATTTTCTTAAAATCTTCTGAAAATAGTTGCATCTGACCAACTTCATCCAAATAAAGGATATCATCTTCTCTGAATTTACTTACTTTTGGTAAAAAAGATTCTAAATTATCTATATTTACAAAATACTTAGAAACTTTATATTTGGTGTTAAAAGATACATGTGCAAAGACTATTTTATCGCCTGTATGAGTCTCTATTTCAAATCCTTCTCTATCTTTGCCTTTACGTATCTCTCTTGTAACAAATCCAACCTTTTTAGTATATTGAGCTGTAACTTTGTCTAAAATAGTAGATTTCCCACTTCCAGGCATACCAGTGATGAGAATGTTTTTTATCATTTGGATTAAATCAAATATATATTAAAAAATCTTTGTATGTTTAAAATTTAGATTACTTTTTATTCTTCTTTGTCTTACTAACCCTCTTTTTCTTCACAACTAATTTTTCATTAACTTTTTCATCCTTTTGAGAAACAAATTTAACGCCTTTATGCCTCAATTCATAAGCAACTACTTTATCTAAAGCAGATATCGTTTCAGTAGGGAAATTAAATACCGGAATACCACGTTCCATTAAAGACTTAGAAAGCAATTCAGTAAATTCCCCACCAGTTGAAACAACTATAATCGGCTTCTTCGAGTTATGATGTGCTTCGGTAATAACCTCAACAATCTCAGTCGTGATTAAAGGAGTCTGATACAAAACTATTAACAAAACCCCATCAACATTTTTATCAGCAAGAACAGAATTTAATGTCATCCTATAACGCTCAGTTGTAGCGTCCCCCAGCAAGTCTAGGGGATTTCCAATATTCATATGTGCAGGAGTATTTTTACGAAGTTCAGAAATCGTTATAGAGCTTAAGTCGGCCATCTTTAAATGTTTAGATAAAGAAATAGCATCCGTAGTTATAATTCCATAACCTCCACCATTAGTAATTATTTGAATTCTATTTGAAGCAAAAGACACCTTTTTCTCAAATAATGCCGCGATATGAAACATCTCCTCAAGTGAATCCGCTCGAATAGCTCCGGTCTGATTAAGCACCCCATAAAAAACATCTTTATTTCCAGCAAGAGAGCCAGTGTGAGATACAGTCGCTTTAATACCCGCATCAGTCAATCCGCCCTTTAAAACAACAACTGGTTTATGTTTAGTAACTTCTTTTAAAACATTAAAGAATTTCTCTCCATTTTTAATTCCCTCAACATACAAGCATATAACTTTAGTATTAGGGTCTTCGCGTAAATATTCAATTAAATCCGACTCATCCAATTGTGTTGCATTTCCATAACTTATAAATTTTGAAAAACTATATCCGCTGTAAGCTGCAATATCCAATATCGCAGAACCTATAGCACCACTTTGACACACAAAACTAATTCCTCCAGGTTTAGGTCTAGTCAATCGATACCTAGGAAGAAATAAAGTATCAAACTTATGATATGCATCAAAAACCCCTAAGCAATTAGTACCAACACATCTAATTCCATACTTATCCAGTTTATCTCTTAATTGATTCTCAAGTTTAATATTTCCTACCTCTCCAAATCCGGCAGTAACAATTATTACATCTTTAATTTTTTTCTTAGCACATTCATCAACAACTCTAAGAACAAACTCCGCAGGCACAGCAATCACAGCCAAAGTCACTTCCTCATTAACAGCATTCACAGATTTATAGCATCTATACCCTAAAATCTCATTTGCTTCAGGATTTATCGGAAAAACGCGTCCGCGAAATCCTCCATCAATTATATTCTTCAGTATAACGTGCCCAATCTTAGCAGAATTTCGTGAAGCTCCAATTACAGCCACACTTGAAGGCATAAAGAAGTTATCTAACTGCATCACCATAAACAACACAAGCATAGTTCGTATTTAATAGTTTCCAACAAATACCTCCCAAATATTTAAATAGTCTTAAGTAGTCTTAAAGACTACGATGGAAAATGTAAGCATAAAACTAGACGGTGAATTTCTCAACAATATAGAAAGATTCATGAAAAAGTATAACTACATGACAAAAGCAGAGTTTATCAGGCAAGCAATCAGAGATAAGATTCAACAAATGGAAAAAGAAGAAATGTTAAAGGCAGTAGAAAGAATAGCAGGTTCATCAAAAAGGAAAACAACAGATGAAGAGTTACACGAAGTAAGAGAAGTGCTAGCAAAAAGATACGAAGAGAAATTTAAATGATTTCTTCAGGTTTCTTGCTTTTTATAATATCTAATAATTCCTGAAAATGTCTAAGGGCAAATTATATTTAATCCTTACTTATACACAATTCAGTTTTTATCTAATTTAATCGACAGAATTGTGTAGACAGAGAATTCTGGACAAAACATATTACAATTACCAGAATTGTCTGTAAATTAAACGAAAAACCCTTATTTCTCAAGCAAATGTTCCGGACTTTCAAGATACTCTTTCAATGTCTGAATAAACTCCGCAGCCTCAGCACCATCAATTATCTGATGGTCGAAAGTCAATGAAATAGGCAAAATCTTAACATTTTTAACTTTTCCAGAACTATCTAAAACGACTCTATCAAATATTCTTCCCAAACCGAGTATAGCAGATTCACCAGGATTAATTATCGGCGTGCCGTAAGTCCCCCCAATACTTCCATAATTAGTTACAGTGAACGTAGAACCCTTCAAATCCATTATATCAATAGTCCTATTTCTACACTTCTCTGCAAGCTGTTCAATTTCCTTAGCAATATCAGAAATGCTTTTGCGTTCGGCAATCTTGACAACAGGAACTAATAAACCAGCATCTGTCTGAACAGCAACTCCAATATTATAATATTTTTTCATTACAATACTCTCTCCTTCTAAAGAAGAGTTTAATTTAGGATGTTTGGTAAGAGCCTTAATCAACGCCTTAATCACAAAAGGCATGAATGTTAATTTAACCCCTTCAAGGGCAAAATGTTCTTTTTCCCTTAACCTCATTGCCCACAACCTGCCGACATCAATATCTTCCATTGAAGTAACTTGCGCCGATTGAGAGAGTGATCTAATCATATTTTGTGCAATTAATTTTCGCACTCCTTTAAACGGAATTCTATCAATATATCCAAATTGGTCATATTTTTTCTGAATATTCAATGCAGGAGAGGTTTCAACAATTTCAGTAACTTTAGAAAATCCATTTTTATCCAAGTCAGACATAACTATCTGCCCATCCGCTCCAGAACCTTTCAAATTATTTAAATCAATTCCTCTTTCAACAGCAACTTTGCGCACAGCAGGACTAGCAAGAATCTTCCCACTAACTACGGATTCCTTTCCAACACTATCTCTAGTATTATTTACAACATCATTTGCGCCTTTGTCAAATTTTTTATTCGCACTACTTTTTACTTTCTCTCCCTTCTCGCCAATAACACAAAGCACCGCGCCAACATTAACTTTATCTCCTTTCTGAAAATTAATCTTAAGCATAGTCCCTGTAACGGGCGAAGGCAAATCAGCTACGGCTTTGTCAGTCTCAATTTTAACAATATTTTGATAAGCATTAACAAAATCTCCTTCTTTAACTGTCCACTCAACAATTTCAGCTTCGGCTATGCCCTCGCCAATATCCGGGAGTTTAAACTCAGTAATCATTCATCACCTTTCAAATCAAGAAGCCATTCAATATATATAAGGTTTTTTAAGCACTAAAGACATATAATATCATGAAAAAAGGGCTGTTTCTATTTATAATATGCATAATTTTAATTCAGATTTCTATATCAAGTGCCATTCAATATGCTTGCTCAGACAACGGCGCTATAAACACAGATTCTGAAGAAATATCTGAAGGAGACATAAAATCAATTCTTGGATTAAAAATAGGTGTTTGTGATTCTTCAGAAAACAGTATTCAAAAATGGATTGAAAGTACATTATTCATAGACTCTAATTTAGTTACCTTGCAAAACTCCAGCGAATCTCAGAGTATAGAACTTAAACAAGCTAACGGCACAGTAAGTTATACAAATGCAACTAGCGATTCTGCAAGAATTACACTAGGGGGCTCAACAGAAGAAATAGAAATAGGAGATTGTTCTTCTTTAGGAGGATTTAATGTAATGATTAACAGCATAGAAGGAACAGGTTCAACGGCAATTATAGACTTATTAGTAGGATACACCAAAAAAACATTAAACACTAAATTAAATAATTCAAATATCGTTACAATAAATTCAAAGCAGTATGGGATTACATTAATTGGAGGATCTTCTAATGATGCAACTGTAAAAGTAAGCACTTGCAGAACAGGAGATTTAACCCAAGTAGCCGAAATCACAAATATAGAAAACAGCACCAACTTAAATCAAACAAATATAACTATCAACGACACGACAAATATAGAAAATCAGACTATTGAAAATCAAACTCAGGTCCTCCCAACCGTAAAAGAATGTTCCGTAGGTTTTCGCAACGGCACACGATACTGCAACACGGAAGAAAAATATATCAACCAATCACTATCAGGACAATCATGCGCAAATAACTATGAATGCATAAGCAATTCATGCAAAGAAAACCTTTGTTCAAATAAATCTTTTTTCAGCAAAATAATAGATTGGATAAAAGGCATTTTCAGTTAAAGTCAAAAAATAACCTCCAGACTTTTTATAAACTCACTCAATCATAAAAATCAATGGCATTCACCTTTAAAATAACTCATAAAGATCAAAACTCCCAGGCAAGAACAGGCATCATAGAAACAGAAAACGGAAAAATAGAAACGCCTTATCTGATTCCCGTAGCAACAAGAGCATTCATTATAGGCTTAACAAAAAAAGATATCAAAGAACTAAAAATTCAAGCTCTTTTATCAAATACTTATCACTTACATCTAAAACCAGGAGATAAAATAATCAAAAAAAGAGGAGGTCTACATAAATTCATGAATTTTAAAGGAATAATATACACAGATTCAGGGGGTTTTCAAGCATTTTCTTTAGGCGATGCAAAAAAATTAGGCTTATCAAAACTCTCGCAAAATTTAGAGAGAAAAAAACATCTTGAAAAATCAAATTCAAATGAGTCATTAGTAAAAATAACAAACAGTGGAGTCCATTTTAATTCTATCTACGACGGTTCAGAACATTTCATAGATTCTAAAAAGTCAATGGAAATTCAATCCAATCTTGGCGCAGATGCGATAATGGCTTTTGATGAATGCTCAGCGGCAAATAAATCGCTCGCATATCAAAAGAAAGCACTAGAGAGAACTCATGCATGGGCATTAAAATCATTAAATTATCATGACAAAAAACAAGCACTATATGGAATAATTCAAGGAGGCAATAATAAATCTTTAAGAGTTAAGAGTACAAAATTTATTCTGTCTAAAAAATTTGAAGGCATTGCAATAGGCGGCTCTTTCGGAGATTCTTTCGGAGACTCGAAAAGTTCAATGCTCGAGGTTATTGACTGGATAAAACCTCTATGGCTTAAAGATAAAAGACCAAGACACATGCTAGGAATCGGATGGATTGATGACCTATTTCATCTAGTAGAGCGAGGCATAGATACATTTGACTGCGTTCACATGACAAGAATCGCAAGACACGGCAATTTAACAGTATCTCCAAGCTCAGGAGGAAATATAAAAAATAAATTCAGAATTAAAATAAAAAAAAGCATTTTCAAAGAAGACAACAATAAAATAGATAGAAATTGTAATTGTAAAACCTGTCAAGTTTACACAAGAAAAGACATGCACAACTTAATAAAAAAAGATAAAATGAAATTCGGAAGATTAGCAACAATTCATAATGTGGGATTTATGCTCCAGCTCATGGAAAATATAAGGCAAAGCATAAAACAAGGCACTTTCAAAGAACTCAAAGATTATTATCTGAAATGTTAATTATAAATGGTTTATCTCAAAATCGCTCTTATCGATAAATCTAGAATTAATATTTGCTTAGCTTTAAATAGTGAAGATTAGCTAAAAAATTATGGTTGTCTATGAAATAGATATAAGAAAGAATGGATTAGAGTCCGCATTTGTAGAAGATGTAAATTTGGGTAGAGAATTAGACATTTTAAGGAACAGTGGGCTTAATCCTACATCTTTAGCTCAAAATGCTCAATTAAGAATTCAAGAAGGGATACTTGCCAAAGTTTCAACAAAAGGAAATTATGTAAATGGGGGAGTTTTATATCTAAGGGGGGCTCCAGGCATTGTAGTAAAAGATTCACCATTTTTAACAGATGAGTCAATGCTTCATGATGCAATAGTTACCAGTATTCGTTTAGCTAGAAATGGAGGATTTTTTGCAACACCAGATAACAGATTATATGAATCATATATGCAAATGGCTCAAGAAGATGCTTCAAAAGATCCAAAAGATAGAAGAGCAATCTTTTTACCATCAGATAAATCATTTGAAATTTCGCAAAAAATACATCCAGAGTTATTTAGGTTTTTATTGGAAGACGTTGGAGAACAATATCTAAATCTAGTAAGGGAGTCTTCTTTATCTTTTCTTCCTATATGGCAAGAATCTTTGCAAAGATATTCAGGAACAGTTCCCAAACAATTATGGTTCGGCAATATTAGAGATAATTCTAGCATAATGGGTAATCGTGAATTAAGTGATAAAAGTAGAACCAGAGGAGTTAAAAGGATAATTTAAGTTAACTTTTTAAATAAGATATATATCGTATTACTATGTGGGTAAGCCAAATATCTTTTGATTGTAGCAATGCCTTGCTTGGTAAAATAGCTTCAAATAACAAAGTTAGTTTAGTAGGTTATCCGTTATCTTCTTTTCAAGAAAAAAAAGAAATAATAGTAAATATCGCTGGAACAATATTTGGAAAAGAAATTGATAAAAAGAGTTTTCTTAAAGAGCTAAAGGAATCTAATCGAATTATTGATTTTGAAGTTAATGGAGACTTTCTAGTTGGAACTATAAAAGAACATTCTATTTCCATGGAGTTTTATACTAAAGATATATTTCATATTGCTCCAGTCGTAATTTCAGAAAATATTGAAACAATGACTTTGGGCTCCTTTAGAAAAGAAAGTCTTATCAAAGCTATAGAAGTATTTGAGAAGCTACATAATACTAAAATAAAATATATCAAAAATAGAAAAATAAAGAACATCTCAATAATAAAACAAAATCCAGATTTAACAGGTAAACAAAAAGAAGCTATGGGTTTGGCAATTAAACATGGTTACTACGAGTATCCAAGAAAAATAGATGTTCAGGATTTGGCTAGAGAATCAAAACTATCATTTTCTACATTTCATGCACATTTAAGAAAAGCAGAACAAAAATTAATGCCCTTTTTCTTCAATAATGAACCATAGGCGATAAGTATCGCTAGTAAATCTATGTATTGCCTATGTTGCCATTTTTTATGGTAGAAATAGATGAACGAGTAAGGCAAAAAGTTCTAGCAGTTTATAATCTGAAACAGAGAATTCTTTTGGGCGGTACCATAGATTACCCTAAAGCAAGAGGGATATTCAAAATTGGACATTGTTTTTATGCAATAGATGATTTTAATCACGCAACAGATATAGAAATACAATTATGCCTTAACCAATTATTATATTCTACAGTTTACCAAGCAATAAAGGAGAAATCTCATCCTTATTTTGACAACAAAGACTTCGACAAACTTCAAAAGGAAGGAATGTTGATAGCAGAATCAAGAAAAAGATTTAGAAAATCTATTCCTACGGATAGAGAGATATATGGGGAAATAAATATAGTTAATTTAAGAAAAAGGAAAAATCTTGTTTTTGCAAAGGTAGATTTCGATTTTGAGAACAGGAGCTGTATGGGAGCGCTTGAACTGGTAATAGTAGATAATTAGAAGATCTTATTTTGTTTATTTTTTCTTTAGGTAATTGAGAGGTATTTGAAGTGTCCGAAAGAATCGGACAGTTGAATCATTTTCATGCAAATCTAATTATTGGCATTTTGTTAACATTTGAGAGGGATAGGTACAAGTTGTATATACCCTTCAAAGATACAAACTTTGTATAACTAGCTCTATTCAATAAATATTTGAGTTGTACACATTTTGTGTACGGTTGAGTTGGTTACAATTTGTAACCAATTAAAATTAATAGATTTCAAACCTTTAATTCTGAAAAATTAACATTAAAAGGCAGATTAAGTTTTATGCTATTGAGAGAAGTAGTTCTCTTCTTAAAATTAAGGATTCCTATTCCAACAATCTTATTATCGTCTTTTCTTCTAAATAAGGTAATATCCTCTCCAGCTTCTTCTCCATAAGTTGGGCTTGATCCTTCTATAAAAATCTCTAAGAAATCGCCTTTTTCATCATAATAAATAGTTGTTTTTCCTTTCATTTCTTCCCCTAACTTCCACCTTTCGCATTCTTCATAACTCTCTCAACAGCAGAAACAATCTTACTAACCGAAGGCAAATAATAATCTTCATGAAGTCTCAAAGGCACAATGGTATCAAATCCGCAAACGCGTTCAACAGGTGCCTCGAGAGAATACAAAGCTTTATCATTAATTCTAGCAATAATTTCCGAAGCCAAACCAAGAGTCTTAGGAGCTTCTTGAACAATTACACACTTTCCGGTCTTGCGAACAGAATTAATTATTGTTTCAGTATCTAAAGGTGAGAGCGTGCGTAAATCAATAAGCTCAACAGAGACATCTTTCAAAACATCCAAAGCCTCTTTAGCAGTCTTAATCCAAGCGCCATAAGCAATTAAAGTTACATCTTTTCCCTCTTTAATCACATTAGCTTTTCCCAGCGGTATAGCATATGCTTCTTCTGGAACTTCTTCTTTAATCGCTCTATAAATTTTCTTAGGTTCAAAAAATATTACAGGGTCTTTCTCTCTCAATGCAGAAATCATCAAACCTTTAGCATCATAAGGTCCAGAAGGCATGACAACTTTAAGCCCAGGCGTATGCACAAAATAAGTTTCAGGTGAATCAGAATGGTGTTCTAGCGCTTTAATTCCTCCACCAATAGGACAGCGAACAAGAATAGGAGTAGTAAATCGCCCACGACTTCTGTTTCTCATTCTTGAAGCATGATTCACCAATTGATCAATGGCAGGAAAAATAAATCCTTCAAATTGTATTTCACAAACAGGCTTTAACCCTAGTAAAGACATTCCAATAGCACTTCCAACTATCCCTGATTCAGCCAAAGGAGAATCAATAACGCGAGAATTTCCAAACTCTTTAGCAAGTCCATCAGTAACTCTAAACACCCCGCCGTCTTCACCAACGTCCTCTCCAATAATTAAAATATTTTTGTCGCGTTTCATTTCCAAGCGAAGCGCCTCATTCAGCGCTTCAACCATGTTTTTGAGAGTCATGCGGACACCTCCAGACTTTTTAAATCAAGATTCTCAAAACCAGAATATCCAAAATTAAACCTAATCGCTTTCTGCACAGCATCATAAACCTCTTTAGGTTCAACCCTTTTATTTAACTCATGCTCTACACTCCATAACTTTACTTCTTCAGGCCTATATCCACATTGATTAACCATCCAACTTCTAGATATTCCTTCTCTAGTAGCATTCAGAGCAAATCCATGGTATGCTACATTCCCCTTAATTCCAATACCTTTAGAGCCCATCTTTAAAGTGACTCCTTCTCTTTCAATCCAAGCATCTTTTCTTTCATTCCTAGTAGAATAATCTAAAGAACTGCTAACTTTAATTCCTTCAACACCTAGATTTCTAAGAGACTGAAATAAAGTATGATAAATTACGGACTTGTAAGCTCCAATATCTAATTTATGAGACTGAGTTATATCACAATGATTTACAACAGGATAAAACACAAACTGTCCAGGTGCAAAAACTGTAGCGCCTCCGCCCCTTTTAGAAAAAGAAAATGAAGCACCATTATCAGATAAATATTCCATAATGCTCTTCTCCTCAATATTTCCATAAGCTTGTTGTACTCTTGAAAGAAGTAAATCGCTGAATCGATTATTACTATTATCAATCCCAAAACTTACAGTTAAAGGATGTTGCGCCGAGATTATTGTATCTGCAATTAAATCTTTAGATCTAAGTTCAACAAGTCTGTCTTGAATTTCCATTACTTCATCATAAGACTTTATTCCAAGTTCCATCCAATTAGCGATTTTATTTTCCAAATTCACACTTCCTCCAATTCCCCGACGACGCCGGCATTCTTCGCAGAATGTTCCGAAACAGAAGCGCCTTTAGAAATATTATTTTCCCTTTTAGATTGCTCACGTTGTTCCTTCATTTCGTCAGTCATATCAGAATAAAGATAATCAAACATCTCTGTAGGAAGCTGAGGCTTAACTGATTCAGCAATTTTAACAGCTTTCTCAATTTGTTGTTCTGCTTCAGCTTTAACTTGCCCTATAATAACAGGATTAATTATTTTCTTTTGTGTTAAATATTTCTCAAATCTCAGAATAGGATCTTTATTTTCCCACGAACGCACTTCTTCTTCAGGGCGATATTTTTTAGCATCGTCTGAAGTAGTATGATCCGCTAATCTGTAAGTTAAACATTCAATCAAAGTCGCACCTAAACCCTTTCTAGCCCTAGTAACAGCATCCATAGTCGCCTTATATACTGCAAAAACATCATTTCCATCTACTTGAATTCCAGGAATTCCATAAGCTATTGCCTTCTGTGCAATTGTCTGAGACGCAGTTTGCTCGCGAACTGGCAAAGAAATAGCCCACTGATTATTCTGACAAATAAATACACATGGCGCTTTAAACACTCCGGCAAAATTAAGAGCTTCATGAAAATCTCCTTCAGAAGTAGCTCCATCGCCGAAATAAACAACAGACACATTTTTTTGCTTAAGGTAATTAAAACCCATAGCCGTTCCGACAGCATGAGGTAAATGTCCTCCAACAGTTATTGAAACTGGCAAAATATTAATTCCTTTAGGAATTTGCATTCCTCTTTCGTCTCCAGCCCAATAACGGAAAAGCATATCCGCAGAAACGCCCTTAATCATGTAAACTCCATTCTCGCGAAAAGCAGGAAAAACCCAGTCATCTTTAGACAAAGCAAAAGCCGAGCCAATCTGTCCAGCTTCTTGTCCTCGCATAGGGGCATAAGTTCCCAACCTACCTTGACGTTGCAATTTAAGCGCTTTGTCATCAAAAGCCCTAGTTAAAATAAGAAATCTATACATCTCTTTAAGAACCTCATCAGTTATCTTAGGTTTATTTTTCTCATCACAATCCCCATTCTCGTCAAGAATTTGCAAATATAGTACATCAAATTTAGCAATAGTCTTCTCCATCATCCCTCAATTACTAATTATTTTAAGAAGTATATAAATGAAACGATTTAAATTAGTTTCAAACCTTTAATTCTTTCAAAATGTTTCTTATTATTAGTTTTTAAAACAAAACCTGCTGAAAAAGCAGTTGCTCCTATAAGTAAGTCTTCATTTCCAATTAATTGCCCTTCTTTTCTAAGTTTGCCATATTCTTTTGAAGCATTTTGCACTATATCTAAAGATAAATCTAAAATAATAAGTGTCGATAATAATTCTTCAACGGCCTCTATCTTCTTTTCAGGAAATTCATAATTATATATTCCGCAATATAATTCAAAGACATTTATTATTGTAGTAGCAAGAGTAACTTTCTCTTGATTTTCATTAATCCATTTAACAACTTCTTGTTTGTTTCTTAATAAATCAATTAAGATGTCAGTATCTAAACAGACGGAATCTTCCAATTTCTCCACCCTCTTTTTACATATCCTAAAAATTCTTCAGCTTCTTTATCGCTCATTTTCCAACTTCCAGCCAAATCGCTCAATTTCTTCTTTTTCTTCTTTTCTCTTCTTTCAGCTAAATCATCAATAGCATCATCAAAAGTTGCTCTGTATCCTTTTTTTTGCTGTACAATTGCCATTAATCCAAGAAGCATTTTATAATTCTCTTCACTTATCTTAATTGTTTTTGATGCCATGGTAACTAAGTAACCAAGTAACTAAGTGTATTTAAATCTTTCCGCCGTGATATTCTAGCCTGTAAACTTCTTTTCCTTTATGAAATATTCTTTCAGTTCCTTTGAAATTATTTATATCTCCTGTATTCTCATTAATATATTCGAAGTCTCCTTCTTTCAAATGAGCTGGACCTCTGAATGGTCTTTTTTCATCTATCTTGCTCATTGCCTTTCTAAGAAACACATAAACTCCTTTACTATTAATTCCATTAGAAACCATATATCCATAATAATTCATCATCCAAATAATTATTCCATTTTGCCAAACAACTTCCTCTCCCCCAAATGGACGAGGATCTTTAGCATAGTATCTGTCTCTGTACTTATATTCGCCCTCTTCATAAACAAACTCATCAAATCCATCAGGCAATTTTAATGGAGGGTTACCGCTAGCATAAGTATTCTTTTTAGCTTTAACTAAAAAATCTACAAAATTCATAATTTATCCCTTAGCCCACTCTTTCAGTTTATCATACGTCGTAGAACCACAAATAAATTTGCCTGTCTTGTCGTTGTAAAAGAAAGGAACTCCCCCACAACGACCTTTATCAAATTCCTGCAATTTCTTGGCATTAGCAGCGTTATGCCACACTTCAAGTCTTTCAACTTTAACTTTCTCTTCTTTCTCAAGTTTCTCAACCAAAGGAGTCATCTCATGACAATGAACGCATTCAGTTCCATAGAAATCATATAATGTCATATTAATATATAGATTAAGAGCTTTTTAAATCTTGTATACTTTTGGGCCATCCATATAAATCGTTCAGAACTTTCAAAGCATCTCCTACAATTTTCTCTCCTCCAGAATGTCCCTCAAACTTAACTTCGCAAAGAATTCCACTGCTTCCAACTCTGCTTCCCATCATTCCAGTTATTCCAGAACCTAAAATCTGGCTATGATTTTCCAATTGAATCTCTAATTGCTCGTTCCTTAAAGTATAACTTGTTGCTCTCGCATGATTTCCTAAATCTAATAACAACGGAACAGTCGATTTCCTTGTAGACCTCAAGTAACCATACTCAATACTCTTCTCACAATCCTTAGGATTAATTTGAACTCCAGCATCTCCAAGAACATCTATCAGCCCGCCCATATCGGACTCAGATATCCTCCTTCCCTCAAAATAAGCGCTTTGTTCTATCTTAATTGTCATAAACTATTCTCTCCTTTTATCATTCACAGATATTCTAGCAATTTTTTTAACAACAGATTTACTAAGTTTTGGACTATAGTATCTAGTCACAACTTCTTTAGCTCTTTGAATATCATCAACACTAAAAGGACTTTTATATTCAAATACTGCTCTAATTCCAGGTTTACCAACAAGATTAGGACCTCCATGATAACCCATACCCTCATGTTCTTGATAATCCCGTAATCTAATTTCTAAACTATAGCCTTTTAGAACATATCCTCCCAAGCCACCTCCTCTTCCTATTTTCCAGTCAAGAGGAATTTCTGCTTTTCCTAGCTCTTTCCCAAAAGTACAACCCTTCCCAAGAACATAGCCCACTTCTTGCAAACATAGCTCTAAGTCAATAGATACTCCAGCAGAGTTTAATGCCTTAACCAAACCCTTAATAGACTTATCACGAATAGTTATTCCATGATTAACACAAATATCATCATACTTCATAAACTTCAAATTTAAAGTAAGTTTATAACTTTAATTGCACTAAATAATAACATATATAATCCTCTTAAACTTAATAATAAAATGAAAACCGAGGTACTAGATCTACACAAATCCCAGCAATTTATAGAGAAATTCATTAATATACCAAAATCCCAAATAATTAATTCAATCAAAGAACTAACTATAAAGGCCCCATTAGTCTTAAAAATAATATCTCCAGATGCGATACATAAAACAGAAATAGGGGGAGTAATAATTGTGCACAGAAAAGAAGAAATAGAATCTTCTTTCAACGAGTTAATTTCAATCGCAAAAAATAATAAAATACATCTAAAAGGAATATTAGCCCAAGAATTTATAGAAGGTCAGCAATTAATTATAGGGCTAAAAAAAGACTCAACATTTAATCATGTAATTCTATTCGGCCTTGGAGGAATTTTCACAGAACTATTAGATGACGTTTCAATAAGAAAATGCCCAATAACAATCAACGAAGCCCAAGAAATGATTTTAGAGTTAAAATCAAAAAAATTATTTGAAGGATTCAGAAACATAAAATTAAATATAAATGCTTTAAAGGAATCTCTAGTCGCAGTATCAAAGATTCCTCAAAAACACAAAAGCATAAAAGAATTAGACATTAATCCATTCATCTTAAACAGTAAAGAAGGAAAAGCCGTAGACGCCCGAGTAGTATTAGAAAAATAAATTAAAAATTATCTTAGTTATGCACATGAGAATAAATCTCTTTAAGCCTCTTATGCTGTCTAATTGAACGAACAGTAATTATCACAGCAACAGCCATTCCTAAAACAAGAACTAAAATAGTCAGCCAGAAAACCAGCCTTATCTCTTTATCTTTTTCAACAGGCTGAATATCATCACCGTCATCAATAGTAGAATCATTTTTCAATGTCGAGTTAGAATGTTTATTTATATTTACTAATACAGAGTCTAATTCAATATTATCTTCTTTATTCAAACATCCCGGATCATAAGGGTAGTCTACAAAAGTATCATTATCATTATCTTTTTTATCGTTACACTGCATCAAAATCTTAGGAGGTCCTCCACCGCCACCTCCTCCACCCCCAGACGAACTACTAGAACTACTAGAAGAACCGCCTGGATTAGTAGTTCCAGAAACAACATTAGAAAGTTCAGAATTACCAAACTGATTATAAGCAAAAACTCTATAATCATACTCAGTACTAGCACTCAATCCACTATGCGTATATGTTTCAGTATTAGGGGTAGGTAAATCAACAGTCCCCCAAGAAGACGAAGAATGTAATTTATAATCTAATTTAAACCCATTTTCATTATTACTATTATCTATCCAATCTAATTTAAGCGAAGAAGAGTCTAGTGCCACAACAACCAGATTACTAGGAGCATCAGGCAAGGCATTAATATCAAGAATCTCTGTTTGAGGGTTTGTTGTCAAAGATCTTCCTGTAATTTGGACATTGTATGTTTGCAAATTTAAATAAGGTGAAGCTGTAAGTATTATTCTTATTGAGCACTTTATTTCTTCGCCAGAAGGCTCAGCAGTACACCTATCTACTCCAACAAATTGGTAAGATATTTGAGGATCTGACACCACAGAAAATGATACCTCTTCAATACCAACAAAAGGTAGAACATTGACTATTGCTTGAATTTCCTGGCTGGCTCCTGGGGCTAAAACTATCGAAGATGGACTTAATGATAAATCATAATTAAATCTATAATTTATTCTAAGAGTTTTTGCATTTGAAATAACATTGTTTGTATTGATAACTCTTATTGTCTTATCTCCTCCAGGATATCCTGAAGGAATTATCATATTTATCATATTGCGATTAGGCGAAACAGTCCATCCATAAAAAGAAGGGTACTCCAATCCATCAAATTCAATTGCGCGGGGGTAAAAGTCTCTTCCCAAAATCTGAACATTTCTAAACTCGGTGTTTATTATCGTATTTGGATTAATGCTCTCAATATAAGGATTAGAGTTAGGACATGTTCCACAATCTCCCTCACAACTAAAACAAGTCTCAGCACCATTGCAAAAAGTATCTCCGCAACTCAGCGTAGTAGTACAAGAATTCCATGTACAACTAGAGCTACAAGTCTGAGTTCCAGCATATCCGTTAATAGTACAACTTTGAACTCCCCCATCACATACTTCCTCAGTTTCAACAATTCCATTCCCGCAAATAGGTGCACAAGTTCTACAATCAATAACACAAGAACTACAAGTCTCTCCAACTCCACAAATATTATTCCCACAAAATTCCGTAGAAGTTACTTGAAAACCTCTATTGGCTTGTTCCAACAATGTCCACCCGTTAGGCTTAACAACAGTAAAATAAGTAGAAATAAGAGGAACATTATTGAATCCATTTCCAAAATTAGTCTCAACACCACGACCATCTGCCATAATATAATCATTACTTCTAACATAATCTACTCTATATCCATTAGGGTCAGGATTTCCATTGTTATCAACTAAAGCCGAATACTCCAAGAAGTTTGCAACAGAATTAATACCAAGCCATCCGTTTGCAGGAAGGTAGTAAGTAACACCATCAGCGTTTACTGTCCAAACATTTCCCAGAGCCTGGTCCCTATTAATCCAAACTTCAGTACCATCTCGGTATTTTAAATAAATTCTAGGGTTGTAAAAATCAACACCTTCATCGATTGCACTAGACAAAGAAACCAAATTTCCAGAGGAATTTAAATATTTAATTTCCAATATATCTGACGAAAGATATAATTCTTGAAAGGCTTTAGCATTATAATATTGTTTTACAAATAAGTTAATCGTATTTTTAGCTAAGTCTCTCTCATATTGTGTTGGATTACCACTCCAAGATCCAACAGAACCCCAGCATTCAGTATTGGATGGAGAGCATGTATCTGCATAAAGATACTCGTCGTTCAAATATCCGCTATGTCCGAAAGCAAATTGAGTTGCAATATATTTATCCCAAGGATAAGTTAAGATATTAATTTTAGGCTCTACTACTTCCTCTGGTTTGGTCCAACGGTTAGCATATCCCATTCCGAATCTTACCATAAGAGGTTTAATATGCCTGAGCTCAAAATCAGGAATTACAGGAGTCTCATGAGGAGCCAAATAAATATTATTAATCCTTCTAGCTACTCCCTCTCCCTCGACCCCTTCAATATATCCTGCATGCAATGTGTCTGTAGGATATGATTCCGAAGAACCGCCCTCTCCTACGATTGGACCATTAACCTGGCTCCTTAAATACGTTAAAAGAGAGTCTATAATTTGATTAATAATTTTAGGAGATTTTGCAGTTACAGAAGAGCCTAAATCATAATCTATGAACGTAGGATAAAGTAATTTCGGATGAACATCTAAAAACACAGAACTTACTTCATAATCTTGTTTAATGTTTGGCGTATCTAATTGAGCATAATGCATCCATTTGTCGGGTTTGATAATTAATGGTTGGGAAATTAAATTTCCTCTAGGGGAAAGTCTTGTTGGAGGGCAGTTAGTGTTGGTCCAACCATAATTTACCCAATCGCCAGCACGATTAAGAAGAAGATTTTCAGGTTCCCATAATCCAGTATCATACATATCAGTATGGATTTGATAAAGTCCAAATAGATACCCATAACTTTGAGCAACCCTCGAGAGTTCTAACATCTTTTCAGAACCTCCCCAACTACTCTCAGCGGGATAGGCTATAGGCCCAGAATCTCCACAAGTACCCACAACATTCCTGTGTCTCCATGCAGTCAGAGTAACTAACAAATCTTCAAGACCATAAGATTTCAAAACATCAATTACTTGAGTTCTTGCTCTTTCAAAAGGTCTTTCAGCCGTAGAACTCAAAACAGCAGGCATATAAATGCGCCATAATTCAAGAGGTATCCTATTATTTAATTCACTTCTATATTGCGGGGCAGGTCTATTAATCTTAGGAATTACATCATTAATATTTTTACTTAAAGTAATATAAAATGTCTCCGAAAGAGAATTATAATTTCCGGCAATGCCCTCAGAATATGAGGGAGTGTAAGCAAACATATAACTATTTATTGGGGAGTTTATATAATTTCTAAGCCAAGGCCAGCTATTAGAATTACTTTTAGTGTAGTCAAAATAAATTGTTTGATAATATCTATTATTCAAGGGTCCTGCAATAGTTATAGGAGCCCACTCTGCATAAGATAATGCAATATTAGAAGGAGAAGGATTATTTGGCATAACATTACTATCAAAAACAAAATCTTGATAATATCCAAAAGGAGAAGGGGGAGGGTTTAATGCTTCTACTTGAAGCACAAGCGTCTTGCCCTTTATGCTCAATAAATAACGTTTCTCGATATTTACCTGTTCAGACCTTTCTATTATTTCACGATATCTTAATTCAATAATTCCTTCATTAGATAATGAATGGGTAAATGTTATCACTGGATTTAATGTCTGCACAAAGTTGGTTGGCCAAATAAGAGGATTAGTAGCCAAAGGGTCTCTAAGCCTATACCTAGTTCCAGCCTTTTTTACAGGATAAAACTGTTGTTCGGTTTCTAGTTCAGAAATCTTTTCTTTAACAGAAAACATCCCATTCTCAATATCATCATTATTAGTGTCTATTTCATATTGCGTTAAAATATTTCCATTTTCAGAATAAGTCAAGGTGTAAATTCCATTCGCAAAAATTACTCCATTTTCTCCAGGCAGTGAAGCCCCGACAGGAGCCATAGTGTCCGTAATATCAAATCCATCTTCAGGCGCAGTTAAAACTTTATCATTAAAATAATAAGTCGTAAACGCCCCCAATAATAAAACTAAAGCAAATACCGCAAGTAACATCACCCTCATAAATTTTAAAGATGTTTGTAGTATATAAAACTGAATATTATCTAACTTTTTTATAAATCCAAGAAATAATTATTGACAGCAAAACAAATTCAGCTATTGTAATCAAATTCATTATTAAGAATGGTAAAATTGATTTTAATCCACCAGCTTCAGCAAATATAAACACAATAAAACTTTGAGGCATTACAGGCAAATAAAACAATTGAATTGGTGTTCTGCATAATCCTTGCGGAATCACCGAACCTTCTACAGGATTCCAATTGCAAATTAAAATTCCCAAAGTACTTATAACTGCAACTAAAACTCCTAAAATCAACCCAATAAATATCGCCTTTCTCATCTACAATCAAATCTTCAACTTACTAACAGGAGTCAAATCCTTCCATGTATTCTCTACCATTTGAGTCATAGACTTAGCAAAATAATCGCTTGAAAGCCATGCAGCAAAGTCATAATTTGGATGAACGGTCTTATCATCTAAAAGCATCAGCATCATCTGCTCATTATCTACAATTGCAAATCTACCCATGTGTTTGTCAAGATGTCTAACATCGGCTATTTTAGAAAGTTCACGGGCAAATCTAACATTTTCAGTAGTTATAGGTGCAGCAATTTTCAGCATCACGCCTCTTTTCTTAGCCCTTTCAAAACTAGGCATCAAATGCTCAAATTTTCTATTAAGCCCTTCAGCTGTAGTCACAATAGTTGCACTCTTCTTGGCATTCTTTATCATCATATCCATATGTGAATAAATATTCTGTCTACCTTTCAAACTTCCAGACAAATCAGAAGGTTCAACATACTTAATTCCATTATCATACAATGAAGCAAGCTCGCTCAGAACATCTCCACCTTTAATCTCATCAAGATACTTAGTCTTCTCTTGAGCTACAGATAACATATGTTTCTTAACCCTGTCTACAACTTCATCAGGCTTAAGAGCCAAAAACTTAATCGGTTTACCAAGCTTCATTACAACAAAGCCTTTCTTTTCCAAAGACTCTAAAATATCATACGTTCTAGAACGAGGAACGTCAGATATAGTACTTAACTCTCCAGCAGTCGAAACACCTCTCGAAAGGAGCGAAGTCCACACTTTTACTTCATATAAATTAAGGTCAAATATCTTTCTTAACCTGCCTAAAAATTCGCCATTGATTATCATTAAACAAAACAAAGCATAGGAGTATTTAAATCTTTTCAGAAAATCACTCTTTAAAAGTTAAACCCAATTTTCTCATCTTTTATTTCAAATAAAATTATTTTTTTATTTTTATCGTCGGAAAAAACGACCTTATTAGCTCCAACTCTCTTAGAAATAAACTCTAAATGATGTTGTAAAAAGTTCCTTATTCTAGTAGTTACAAATAACTCCAGAGTAATCCTTTCTTCCTTCTTCATATTTCTATTCTTGCGTTCTGACTGTATCTTTCTAGCAATTTCTCGAGCATATCCTTCGGCTTCAAGCTCAGGAGTTATATTTAAATCAATATTAACTTCCTTAGCCCTTTTATCAAAAATGACTTTTTTAACATTAACTTCTTCAGCAATTATCTCTTCAAATTCCTCATCTAAAGAATTACAAATAGTTATGCTCGAGAGAGGTTGCCTAACTGGTATTTTATTAGCATCTCTTATCTTCAGAGCCTGACTGACTATTTCTCTAACTAAGTTCATCTTTTCAATTAATTTTTCATCCACGTCTTTTTTAGAATATTCTGGCCAATCGCCAAGATGCACAGAATCTTTATCAGAGTTTACTGTTTGATATATTTTTTCACTAATAAAAGGAAGCATTGGAGCAGCAATCAATGAAAAATCCTGTAGCACTTTTCTCAAAACTGCTCGTGCAATATCGTCGTCTCCGTCATTAAAACGATCCCTGCTTCGGCGAACATACCATGTAGAAAGTTCATCAACAAATTTTGATATCTCTCTAGCAGTATTTACAGTATCATAGCTTTCCATACTTTCAGTTACGGATAAGCCAAGATGAGCAACTTTAGATAATATCCAATTATCTAGAGAAGTATATTTTTTAGAAGATGAAAATTTACCTTTTGAGTTTATCGAATAAAAATTAAGAGTATTCAACAAAATCAAAATTATCTTTTTATGAACTTCTTCTACTCCACTTTCTGAAAAGTTAACATCTTCGGCAGCCATTATCGGTGAAGATAGTAAATAAAATCTTAATGCATCTGCACCATATTTAGAAATCAAAAGCATGGGATCTGGATAATTATTCTTTGATTTTGACATTTTTTGTCCATCTTTAGCAAGGATATTCCCCGTAGTAATTACATTTTTGAAAGGATTTTTATTAAATAATATAGTGGAGTTGCAAAGCATATAGTAAAACCAAGTTCTAGTTTGAGCAATATATTCTGCAACAAAATCTCCTGGGAAATTATTATTAAACCAATCTTTTTTTTCAAAAGGATAATGTACTTGAGCAAATGGCATTGCACCAGATTCAAACCAACAGTCAAGAACCTCAGGAACTCTGGACATTTCCTTACCGCAAGAACAACTTAACTTTACTTTATCCATCGTAGGTTTATGTAAATCTATTTTTTTAGGAAAATTAATTGCTTCTTTACGCAACTCTTCTATACTTCCTATAACTTTACTTCTCCCACAAGAACATTTCCAAATAGGTATAACTGAAGCCCAATATCTATTTCTAGAAATATTCCAGTCAGGAGCACTTAGAATATTATTCTTAAACCTACCTTCCTTCAAATGTTCAGGATACCAATTTATCTTTTCATTATTTTTTAAAAGGTCTTTCTTAATTTTCTGAATATTTATGAATAATGAAGGTAAAGGAGCATAAAACAAAGGAGTCTCGCATCGATAACAAAAAGGATAACTATGTTTATGAGATTCAGTCTTATATAATAAATTTCTTTTTGTCAAATCGTTAATTATCTCCTTATCTAATTTCTTAAACCATCCACCGATCCATTCTTTAGGGCCTTCTTTAAGTTTTCCATCAAGACCTATATGTTCAATTAAAGGCAAATCATATTTCTTTATCATTGAATAGTCAAACTCTCCATATGCTGCCATATGAACTATTCCTGTACCATCTGTAGTAGTTACTCCTTCATTATCATCTATGATATAATGCCCCTTTTTATCAGTTTTAATAAAATAAAGAGGTTCATATTCAATTCCGGCTAAATCTTTTCCCTTAAATGTATCAAGAACTGTATGTTCTCCATTTAATTCTGAAACTCTATCAGCAACCAAAATGTAAACTTCATTGTTATTTCTTAATCTAACGTATTGAGCATCTGATTTTACTGCTAAAGCAACATTTCCAATTAATGTCCAAGGAGTAGTTGTCCAAGCTAGAAAATACTCATTCTTATTTTTAACTTTGAATTTAACAACTACTGATTGTTCAGTAACTTCTCTATAGCTATTGTCCATCGCTATTTCAGCATTTGCTAAAGGAGTCTCGCATCTTGGACAATACATTAAAACTCTTCTACCTTCATAAATCAGCCCTTTCTTCCAAATATCTTTGAAAGCCCACCAAACAGATTCCATATAGTTAACATCCATCGTTTTGTAAGAATTCTCAAAGTCAACCCATCTTCCTAATCTTTCAACAAAACCTTTCCAATCATTAACATATCCTAAAACTGTTTTTTCACATTCATCACAAAATTTATCTACGCCCATAGTTTCTATATCTTTTTTACTCTTGAATCCAAGTTTTTTCTCAACTATATTTTCGATAGGTAACCCATGACAATCCCACCCCCACACTCTTTCAACTTTATATCCTCGCATTGTCCAAAATCGTGGAATTGTGTCTTTTATCGTGCTTGCAAGTAAGTGGCCATAATGTGGAAGCCCCGTAGCAAACGGAGGTCCATCATAAAACACATATTGTTTTTTCTTTCCCTTCAAAGACTTCTCAAAGGTCTTATCTCTCTTCCAGAAATCAAGAATCTCTAATTCAATATCATTAGCACTAGTCATATCAATAATGTTAAATTATACCTTTTATATCTTACTCCAAGTCATCTTTTTCTCTCAACAGCCCACTTTTTATCAAATCTTTTCAAAACACTAATATAACTAACAATACAAATAAATCCTAAACTCAAAATAGTCACTTCATTCTCGAAAAATATAATCCCAATTAAAGACAAAACGAATAAAATTTTAATATAAACAAAACCATCAATCAACTCATCCTTAGCAAGCCAAGCGATAAGCAAACCCGTAGGAATACTCAAAAGCAAAACAACTAATTCAAGAACCATTTAATCTATGATATAATCCTCATTATCCCATGATTTAAGAATATCTTTCGAGTCCAGTATCCCAACAAGCTTGCCCTTAGAATTAAGAACGGGAAAAACTCCTATCTCTTTTTCTCTCAAAATTTCAATAGCACTTTGTAATTTATCGCTCTCTTTAACAGAAACTACTTGTTTAGTCATAACTTCTGAAACTTTCTTAGACTCTCCAAAATTCCTAACAAGATCGTGATAAGTTATAATTCCTAAAACCTCGCCATCATTAACAATCAACAAACTACTTATAGAATATTTAGTCATAATTTTAGCAGCATCCGATAACATCATATCATGTTCAATAACAATCGGTTTTTTCATCAAGTCTTTTACTTTCATAAAATAGTTAAATAAAGAGAGTATATAATATTTATCAAACAACTCGAGCGCTAATTATCTTAACTTCTACAACTGGCCTATCACCTGAGTCCGTTTTAACTTGTGCTATCTTATCAACAACATTCATTCCTTCTACAACGCGGCCAAAAACAGGGTGCTTCCCATCAAGAAAATTGTTATCCACGAGGTTTAAAAAAAACTGGCTTCCCCCAGTATTAGGTCCGGCATTAGCCATAGATATAGTTCCACGCATATTTTTATCTAAATCGCTTCCAGTGAATTCATCTTTTATCTTATATCCAGGTCCACCGGCGCCAGTTCCAGTAGGGTCTCCTCCCTGAATCATAAATCCATTAATGACTCTGTGAAAAATCACTCCATTATAAAATCCTTCATTTACAAGTTTAACAAAATTACCTGCAGTAATTGGCATCTGTCCAGTATACAACTCAATAACTATAGTCCCTTGAGTAGTCTCAAGAGATACATTTGTATAATTATTAACTTTTTTATTTCCCACCATATTAACTGCCACAATAGCAATAACAATCAGGATAGAGGCTATTAAAATCTTCTTCTTGTACATATTCAATAAAAAGATTTTAGGTTAATAAATCTATTTCTTCGCAATCTTCCAAAGCAATTCAAAGTATTTCTTATATCCTATAGCAAACTCTTCCTGTTGAACAACAAGAGCAAAAGGCTTCTTACCCCACAGAATCATGGCAACACTATCTCCATAAATATTAATTACCATAGGATTAGAATATTTTTCAGACAGATAGCGAGTTTCAGCAAGTATCTTTGGCTGTATGCTCTTATCTGAAGTAATTACCCTAATTTTAACTTTCTTTTCTTTCCTGCGTTCGTTGAACCACTTAAAATAATAAGGCATTGCATTATAAGCCTCACGAGTAGCTCCCAAAATTAAGATTTCAGGGTAATCAAGCTGACTCTCAAAAACCATCTTAAGTCCATTTTTACCTCTGTAAAAATTAGTCTGCTCTTTTCTCCGAGTAGTGTTAAATTTCATCTTTAATCCTTCTATAAAAGGAATCAACATATTTTTCTTTTGGTCAATAGAATCAAGAATTCTCTGAGGGTCAACAGCAGTAAAAACCCTGCGGTTGTTCTCTAAAATATAACTAACAAGTCCTTTCTGAATTAGTGTCTCAGTAACATCATACACCGTGCGACGATGTAATCCTGTCTTGCGAGAAATCTTTCCAGCAAGTGAAGAACCAAGTTCAACAAGAGCAGTATAAACTAAATCTTCATTTCCTGTCAATCCGGCTTCTTTCAAATCCATAAAAAAATCAGACAATTTTACATTATAAACATTGTGGTGGTAAAGTTCACCTCATAAATTCATTATGCCTCCAAGTCATTCATAAATAAGAAGTGTAAGGAGGAAAAACAAAAAACAAAATGGAACTTGAAACAAAAGTAATTCAGCTTATTGCAACAGATAGGATAGAAATTCCTATTTCTAGCATGTCTGGCAAGCTAAAAAGGCAAAAGCCAAAACTAGCAGAAGACATCGATTTAGGCAATAAAATTTCATATCAAGGCGAAAGATGTTATGCACGCATAGAGTCAGAAGACTTGCAAAAAGCAAGAGGAATGCGTGATGGGATAGATGAATTTGCACAAAGATTTCCAAAATATGGAACAATATTAAACGGAATAATTGAAGAAAAGAGAACTGCAAGAGAAACACATCTATACTTTGGTATGAACGAAAACTGCCGTTTATCCGAGGGAGATTACATGGGTGTAATGAAAGACCTTGGATTTACAGATACAATGGCAAGAAACTTATATCCGGAGCTAATGCAAGTAAGCAGAAACCTATCCAGAAAGCGTGACGAAGAACGTAGTATCTTGATAGGTTAAAGAATATAATTTAATTTTTTATTTTTTTTATTTTTTAAATTGCACAGCCAGCTCGTCCGCCCTTAAATATATATTTCTGATGTTTATCTTCAGCGCGAACATAAATTGAAACTGGCTCAATAGAAGTAGCAATAGTTCTGTCATGTTTTTTTTGCTCTTTTCTTAAAGACTCCTCTGCCTCTTTACGCTGATATTCATCAAAATAAAATATAACTGAACGATATTGATAACCTACATCAGGTCCTTGGCGATTCATCTGCGTAGGGTCATGAATACTCCAAAAGACATCGAGCAATTTATTGTAACTTATCTTCTTAGAGTCAAATGTAATTCCAACGACTTCAGCGTGTCCTGTCTGTCCAGAACAAACTTGCTCATAAGTAGCTTTCTTAACTGTCCCGCCCGCGTATCCAACCTCCGTATCTATAACTCCAGGCAAGGTTCGAAAAGTCTCTTCTATTCCCCAGAAGCACCCAGCTCCAAACATTGCAATTTTAATGCTATTATTTTTCACAATTTTCTTAACAACGCTCTTTTTTATTCTCTTTTTAGTTTGTTTCATTTTTCATAATCGCCTTATCCAAATCTTTTTTATTTACTTTATTGACTCTTTCTTGAAATTCAGAAATCATTTTAGTTAAATTATCTGAAAGCATCTTCTTAACTTCTCCACTAAGAAGTTTACCTTTTCTATAATCTTCAAATAGTTTTTTACTCTCTTTTTCATTAAGAAAATATTTAGACAAATAAAGGCATGAAACATCTACTTCAGGATTCCCTCCAATTTTTCTGTGTTCTTCAATGGTCTTTTGTCCCCCAGAAAAAGCTTTTCCTATTTTATTTATAATCATTTTTTTATCATCATTAAAAAACAAGGCATTATTCTTGGATTTTGACATTTTTGCTCCGTCCGTACCTGGCATAAACGTAGAATGTAATATAGACGGTTTTTCATAACCCATGCGTGAAGCTATATCTCTGCATATTCTAATATGTGCATCCTCGTCAGGACCAATAATCACAAGAGTGTTCTTTATTCCAAATTTATGTTGTGGGAATAGTATATGGGCTGCCTGAATTGTAGGATAAAAATGTAGCCCAATATTATCATCATTTTCATAACCATAAGTGGCCTTAATTTCAGAAAGATTAACTTTTGTCGATAATTTTATTGCTAAATTATAGATATTAGTATAAATCTGATCTATAATGAAATAAGTTTTATGAGGATCAAAACCATATGCCAATAACTCTTTAGCCAAGGCAAGTGAATTTTTCAAAGCTTCTTCCTGCGTTTCTACTTTTCCAGCTACATAAGACTCGTCATCAGAAATTGGAATAAAAACAGGAATTCCATATTCTTTTTGAAAATAAAGATTTGTATCAAATACAGGTTTATGTCCTAAATGAATTGTTCCAGAAGCATTAAAACCTGAGACTATGGCGCACTTTTCTTTATTTTTTAATGCTTTCAAAAATTTATCAAAGTCCCTATGTGAATGTATTAAATTCTTTTCAAATGTATAAAACTTGGGCAGATCCTTAATGTGTGAAATAGGCGTAGCTCCGAATTCTCTAACTAATTTCTCATTACTCATACTTAATTCCTCATGTATCATATCAATAAAGGTGTAAAACACAATATAAACGTTTCTAAGATATTACAATAGCTATATTTTTATACTATCTTCTATTTGAAATAAAAAGAGTGTCAAATGGGTTTCATAAAAGCAGGTTTCACTGGAGGATTTTTAGGGATAGTAATAAGCATAGCAAACATATTTGTAAATTCAAAAATTCTAGAAAAACTGTCTTCTGTAGGATTGTACGTAGCAAATTTCTTCGGAAAGGCATGCATCAACACTGAAGAAATTCAATGCACTTTAGCACAAAAATTTACAACCATTATGGCAGTAATAGTTGGAAACACAATCGCTTATTTTATAATATTTGCACTAATTAGTATGGGTTTTAGCATAATTAAAATGTGGTTTACTTCAAAGCCAAAAGCGCCAGAAGCAAGTCAGTCAGTACAATCACCACAAGTACAAGAACAACAAGTACCACAACAAACACTACAACAGCCAGTTCAGTTACAACAACCTTTGCCAGTGCAACCGCAACAACAAGTACCACAACAAAGCACACAACAAGTTCAAATAGAACAACCTCAAATTATGCAAGTTCAAATAGAACAACCAGAACAAACACAAGAAAAACAGAAAATCAGAAAAATTTCAAAAAAGAAAGCAAAAATAACTAAGAAATCTAAAAATAAGTAATTTAAGTTAAGCAACTAATTAGCTTCTTCATCTTCAGAATCATCGTCTGCGTCAGTCATACCGTCGTCGACAACATCAAGCTCTAATTCTTGTAATATTGCAATTATTTTATCTAATTTAGCATTTATTCCGCTTAAGTCTACTGAAGGTGCATTAGAATTATTGGAAAAGTTATTGTCTCTTGAAAAGCTACTTCCTCTATCGCCTTGCTGTCCAAAACATTCACTGCAAAAGACTGGTTTGCTTCCTGTAGGTCTGAATGGAACTTGACACTTCTTATTACATTTACTGCAAGTAGCATCATACATTTCAACACTTCTTCTCTCAGAATTTCTATCTCGGCTAAATCCTCCTCTATCTCCTCCAAAGCCACGGCCTCCATCTCTGGATCTTCCGCCGCCAAATCCTCCGCGTCCTTGTGGTCTAAAATTTCCCATATTCAAATGTTAAAATCTGACTATTTAAACCTGCGTAAAAAAAATCTAATTAAATCTAGGGTGTGCTCTCATAATTACTTTTGCATAAAATGGAAGTGATCCTGAATAACTGGCAACTTCGCTAATCCTTTCAATGATAGATGGAACCTGACCTGCCGGAAAAGTACGGGTGTTTTGAAGAGTCAATTTATCAAAATAGTTCTTTGCAACAATTGCTTCTAAAACAAGATCTATAATATGATCTTTTGGTTCACTTTTAGGAATAAATGCTCTTCTATCAGAGTTAGTGCTATTAGGGTTCATTGATGGCAGAGTATTAACTGTAATCATCGAACCATCTCTATAAGCAGATATAACAATAGAAGGACCATAAACTCGTTGAGCTCCTGTGGCTAAAAGCTCTGCAACTGCAAAATCTCTAGCTCTGTTCATTCTTTCTTCATAATCTCTCGGTGGATAATCTGTCATAATGTTCTTTCAAAAAAATGATTTATAAATCTAACTAAATCTTCTTTCTTCTTAATAAATTCGCATTCGTCACAACCGTAATTGAAGACAATGCCATAGCAATCTCAGCTACAACAGGATGCAAAACTCCCGCAACGGCCAAAGGTATGGCAACAACGTTGTATGCAAAAGCCCAGAAGAGATTCTGTTTTATCTTCTTAAAAGTAGCCTTCGATAAATTAATTGCCTGAACTACTCCAACTAAAGAGCCTTTCACAAGAACAATATCTCCGGCTTCAATTGCAATATCAGTTCCAGTCCCCATTGCTATCCCAACATTGCTCTGCTTCAGTGCAGGAGCATCATTTATCCCATCTCCGATAAATGCAACCATTCCAGTTTTCTGCAATTCTTCAACTTTATTTGCTTTTTCCTCAGGCAAAACATTAGCAATTACTTCCTTAATCCCTACTTGTTTAGCAATTGCCAAAGCAGTTCTTTCGTTGTCACCAGTAATCATTACAGTTCTATATCCTTGCATATTCAATCTATTTATTGCATCTACAGAATCTTCCTTTATAGCATCAGCCACAGCAATAGCACCAATAACTTTCTTGTTCTCAGAAACAATCATTACAGTCTTTCCAGCAGACTCAAATTTTACAATCTCGCCATCAAAATCGGAATACTTTATCTTTTTATCATTCATCAAAGCTCTATTTCCTATTACTACTTCCTTACTTCCTATTTTTCCAATAATTCCTTTCCCTCGAACAATGCTAAAAGAAGTAACTTTCTTATAATTCTTCAATTGTGCTTTAGAAACGATTGCATGAGCAATTGGATGCTCACTTAATTTTTCAAGTGAAGCAGCAACCTCGAGCAAATAACTTTCTTTAACGCGAGAATAAATATCAGTAACCTCTGGTTTTCCTTTAGTTATTGTTCCAGTCTTGTCAAAAACAACTATTTTAATTTCCTTCATTGTCTGGATCGCTTCGCCCTTTCTAATTAGTATTCCACGTTTAGCTCCCATGCCAGAGCCAACCATCAAAGCGGTAGGCGTAGCAAGTCCTAAAGCACAAGGACAAGCAATAACAAGAACAGCAACCCCAACTCCAATAGATTTACTTAAATCTCCTGAAAAGAACCACCAATTAGCAAATGTCAAAACAGCAAGCACAAGAATTATCGGAACAAAAACAGAAGTTATTTTATCAGCCATTTTCTGTATCGGAACTTTAGTTCCTTGAGCTTCTTCAACTAACTCAATTATATGAGCTAAGAATGTATCTTTTCCAACTTTAGTGGCCTTAACATATAGTATTCCGTCTTGGTTTATCGTAGCCCCGATAACATTGTTCCCCTTGCTCTTTTCAACAGGTAAACTCTCTCCAGTAACCATAGATTCATCAACCGAGCTTTCACCTTTAACAACAATTCCATCAGTAGGTATTTTCTCTCCAGGTTTGATAATCATAACATCTCCAATCTTAAGTTCCTCAATTGGAATTTCAATTTCATCTTTTCCTCGCAAAACTCTAGATTTTTTAGCCCCAAGTTCAAGTAGTTTTTTTATCTCAGAACTCGCGCGTCCCCTAGCCACAGATTCAACATATTTCCCAGTTGTAAAGAAAGCCATAATCATCGCAGCAACACCCGAATAATCTGCAACATATTCCCAAAATGCAAATATTCCAGTAACATAAGCTACAATAGTTCCCAAGGCAATAAGGGAATCCATATTAAAATAAAATGTAAATAGTCCTCGTGTTCCAGACCTTATCGTATCGAATCCGAAGATAAATATAACTGGAAATCCAAGGGCAAGAATAAGTGCAATGGAGTAAGGCATTTCTACAATAGCAAATCCAAAGAGCCTTTCAGAAAGCATCAGCACGGCAATAGGAATAGTCAGCAACCAAGACCAAAACAGCTTTCTCTTCCAAGAAGCTATCTCATTATCCTCAGCAGGCTTATCATGATCGTGTTCCATGTCCCTATCTTTATGGTTTCCGTGTTCGTTCATAAGAAATATCTCCAAATAAATATTAAAGTTATTCCTAATAATATAATCCAGCAAATCCAATATAATGCATCGCTTAGTGCCAAATTCTTACTATGTTTGTTTTTATGCACAAGATACATTCCAATAGAGTGGATTACTATTCCAATTAATATTATGGGCCATGCAAAATTAGAATAAAAATTAGATAATAACACTCCTAATCCAAACCCTAATATTCCTGCACCTATTACAGAAATTCCTACTTCTTCAAAGGATGTAGACATGTTTTTCATTCTATCTTAGACACCTTATATCCTGCTCTCACCACTGCTTTTTTCAATTCCTCAACATCTACATTGTCCTCAGCTTCAACAGTTCCCTTCTTCAACATAAGAGAAACACTAGCTTCCTTAACACCAGCAACTTTTTTCAAACTCCTTTCTATATTAGAAGAGCATGAAGAGCAATGCATTCCTTCAATAGCGAGTTTAAGTTTTTTCATTTTGTTCCACCCTTGATAGACTGTAAAATATGGATGCAATATTGAGACATATGTTTTTCAATTAATTTCATAAGTGGTTTTATAGTTTCCAAATTCAACGAATAATAACGATATTTTTTATCTATTTCAGAATTAACAAAACCACATTGTTTTAATCTAGCCAAATCATGCGAAACAGCAGTCTGATCCATATTCATTTCATTCATAATCTCAGAGACATTCTTTTTTCCATTCATAAGTAAATTGATTATTCTTAATCTTGGTTCAGAAAATAAAGTACCGAAGAAAATTTTATATGCTCCATACATATCTTCAGAGCTAAAACCTTTATTATGGCATTCGTGTAATATGCTTTTGTTTATCATATGACTTAATATTACATATCACTATTTAAATGTTTCTGTACTGAAACAACCAGATTATGGATAAGACTACTTATTCAATTTTCTATGCACAATTCGAAACATAAATCCAAGTAGAATCCTTTTTACTCTGTTTTATCTCATTAACCTCGGGCAGCTATGATGCACCATTTTCATCAGCCCATATTAAAACTTTCTAAATATTATTCTAAATCTAAATTTTATTTTGGTTTGTATTTAGACAATTCTTTTTCATATTTTATCCCCCACACCCACATCCTCCGCCACCAGCACCACAACTCGAGCCTGAAGCCGTTGGCGTTTGAATATAATTAGATTTAGAACCATCAGATTCTAAAACTGTAAGCGTTCCTTTATACATATTCATTGAACAAGAAATATAGAAAGTTCCAGCTTTATTTGGAGTAAATTCTAAAGTATTATCTCCAGAATTAAAATTCTTCTTAATATTTAACTCGGAACTAATAACTGATTTAGCACATCCAGGCATTCTAGAAATATCCGCTTCTAATCTTACAACTGTCCCTTTACGAACACTAGATGGCTCAAAAATATATTGCGAGCCTTTAACATACATTTTAACAATCTGAACATCTCCAGAAACAGTGCCTATCGCAGCCCCACTAACTCCGCTACTCAAATTACTCCCCACCAAAAAGAATCCGGCCACTAATAATATAACGAAAATCATGCCTGCAAATAACGTATTATTTTTCCTCATCTTCTTCTCCTTACACTTGTCTGCAAATTATCTTTATTCTGCAATTGCTTAACAATCCAAATAACCAGTAATATGATCAAAACCCAAAATATAATCATAAATCCGCCCATGAATCCCCATCCAGATCCATAAAATCCACTCATCATTCCATAACTTGAATTTCCATAACTATTGCTCAAGCCACATCCAAAACCAGAGTTCCCAAAGCTTCCAAAAAACAGAAGTAAAAGAGCAATAATTGCAATAATCATCCACCAATTAATATTATTATTTTCCATTTATCTTCTTCTCCAGCGACCTTGCATAACCTTAGGTTGTTGCATTTGTTTTACAATCCACAAAATCAAGGCAATAATCAAAACAACCCAGAAAATCATTCCAAACATCCACATAAATCCAAATCCTCCATAAAATCCACTCATCATCCCATAACCTCTACCAAAGCCCATCATCCCAAATCCTCCAAACAAGAATAGTAAAACTACAACCAAAACAACTATCAAAAGAGTGTTATTATTTGATTTCATTTTATTCTACCACCAACGTTCCCGTTCCCATACCCATCGAGCAAGCAAATCTATATGTTCCTTTCTTAGTCGGAGTAAACTCAACAGTATCTTTAGGAGTCTTCAAATATTTGTTTATTCCAAAATCTCTTATTGTAAAACTCCTGTAACATCCAGAAACTGTAGAATCTAAACTTATGCTCACAGGCTTATTTACCTTTACAGTTACAGTATTCGGATAATAATTATAATCTTTAATTCCTAAAACAATCTTCTGAACGTCTCCTCCAGAACCTCCAACAATAGCATTTCCTCCAGAGTCACCATTTCCTTTTATCAATACAGTTCCAGCAACTAAAACAATTAAAATAGTGCCTATAATATAAAGGATAGATTTATTCATTGGAAAAGACTACTCCTAGGTCCAAAAACCATCAACACAACAGTAATCACAGTCAAAGCGAAACTCCAAGATATAATGAACAGATTACTATCTCTATGTCTTCTTTCTATCTCACGAGTTTCTTTATGAATAAGGTAATTAAGCCCTATTAAAATAACTGCAGATATAATAAATACTATAACTCCAGTTGCCTTTAAATTATCATTGAGTAACATAATAGATGTCATTCCTCCCATTAATCCCCCCATAAATCCTGACATTATACCTTCCATAACTCCCATAATACCACAACACTTTCCAGTCAACACTCCAAACACTATTCCAACAAGCATTCCGAAAACACTCCCAATAAACATTCCATTAGTAGATGCTACAAAAAATCCAGCCAAGAACCCTGAAATCATTCCCATAGTCATCCCAATCATCATTCCCGCCATGCAAGGCAGTTCTTTGTAAGCCCGAACGTGTCTTATCGAAGGCAATATAAGTGAGTAGCTAAGTATAGCAAAAAACAAATAAAATCCATACTTGGGAATAAAGTTTTCAATATATTTCAACTTAAAAATATACAAAATCGCTAGAACAACAAAAGATGTAGCAAGAGAAACAAAAACGGTCTTGACTAGTTCGCCTTCAGCCCCATCTTCAGCCAGAGATTTATTAAATTCTTTAAATGTCATGCATTTTAATAAATAAGCTAGTATAAAAGCCCTTTTGTGAAACTAGTTTCACAATTTGTTTTAGAGGTTATGGAGTTTAATAGAATGTTCAAGGAAGACAAACGCCATCAGCAAATTATATAAAGTATCTTACACTCTTCAAAGTATTATGGTTAGAGGGATAATTTTTGTTATTATTGTCGCACTTGTAGCGGTAGGTGTACTGGCATTTAATTCAACTTTCCTAATTAACTTTGCTCCAATATCGAGTGCTAATGTTTGTAGGGATTCTGATGGTGGGATTAATTTAATCTTAGTTGGAACAACTTGTGATTCTAATGGTTGCGTTCAGGATTATTGTGCGGGAGATTTAAATTTAGCAGAATATTCCTGTTCTGGAAAACAAAAAATCTTAAGCCGCCATTCATGTGAATTTGGTTGTTTAAACGGAAAATGCGGCGTTGAAGGAGCAAAATATAATTTGTATACTGCATCTACTAAACTTTATTTAAATGATAGTATTAACAAGGTTCGCCAAACTCTAACTGAAACCAATATTCCAAGTCTACTTGCTGATGGCCTTTTTAACTGGAGTATTGCAACTATTTATAGCACTTATTTTGCAGTAGGTTCTTCTAAGATAATATTTGCTAAACAACCAACTAATAATAGCGACCCAAAAATAGGAATATCTTTAGATACTTCAGGAAATTATTTGTATAATGTGACTATCACTTTTTCAACTTATATAGACTTCACAAACGCTAATTCTACAGGTAAAAATATTACCCTGTTAAAAAGGGATTTTGTAGTAGATAATGAAACTAATGCTACTCGTCTAGTCCTTAAGGCAGATAAAAAATATATCTTAGAGAACAATATGCCTGTAAAGTTTAAGTCTGTAGTTAATCTATCAAACGGAACAAATTATGCCATTGAAACTCCGATTAGAGGAACCTTGGTTAAGTGGTTAGGCGGAGTTCAGAATATGGTTAAATTGACTATTCAAGTTTATGCTCCTTCTATTTCTGAAGATGCAATTCTTGAAGGAAGTTATATGATTGACCCATTTCTTAGAACATTTAAAATAGACTTTAATCAGACGTCAGTTCCAGAAAGTTCATGGCAAAGAGAAAACTTTAGCGCAAATCCTTCAAGTATAGATGGAATAACTTTCAATATGAAAGATTATAGGAATTTAGAACAGACATTTAACTGGCTACATAGTGATGGTTTTGGAAATTCAATTCTTGCAGATTCGAACGGAAATAAAATAAACATTGCTGAAATGGCTACAATAAATACTTCCCATTATGGTATAATTGGAAATGGAGTAAATGGATATATTATCAAAGTTTTAAACATTACAAATATGCCAAATGGATATACAAATGACTCAGTTTTATTTCAAGACTTGTTTTCTGGGCAAACATACAGTTTAAACATTAGTTCTGAGGGAAGTGGGCAACTGTTTATTGAAAACTCAACTTACACAATATATTATACAAATTCAGATATAAAGATAAAGTATTCTAGTTCTTCTCAAGGAGATATCACAATTTATCCACATATCAAAACTTATATGGGCGCGAATGTAATATTTTATGAGCCTCTAACAATATCTTTGAATAATTATAGCATCAATTCCTCAATTTATTCATTCAAAATTTTCAATGGAAATACTTATTCTTCAATTCCAGTGGTTTTAAGTGCCACAGGATTTAATATTGGCGGTCAAGTTGTTAGTGCAAGCTCTAGCGCAATTATTAATTCTGGAAAGGTAAGTTATGAGTTTACATATGTTTCCCCATTTACAACTAAAATATTTTTAAGAGACGTTTCTGGAAATCAAGTCTCAAGACCAGCAATAATAGTTTTTGAAAAAGCAGGATATAACTCAAATTATGAGGCACTGATTATAAAAACTGAAGGAATGGGGAATAGCACAGATGGAGTAGGAGTTAGTGATGTGGAGATGACTTGGGGAAATAATGCTGTTTTCAAAAATTTACAATTAAGTAGCAATCAATCCATATACAAAAGTATAGATATTTGGGGAACAATAACCTCTTTGAATAAATCTAATTCAGATCAATATAGCGCTAATATAAAACACAATTATCAACAACTTTCGAACTCTGTTTATATTACTGAGATTGTATAACTTGTATTTAGAAAGTCATTACACCATCGAGTGTTATGAGGTTTAATAGAGATAATTCTATTAAGGAAGCGTTATATTAATTCCAATTATATTATTTAATTCATTTAGCTCGGTTATATTATTGAAGAAGTCTGCATCAAATCTAATATGGCCCTGTCCAGTAGAAGCTACAAAACTTTCTAAAAGTATTATGCTTGCCCCAGCAGGTATGGGTGGTGTGGAAATTCCATAACCGAAGCCGTAACCAGTGCCACCACTGCTAATGCCCACACTAATTGAACTTGTAGAATTTCCAACAGGAGCTGTTCCTGTATTTTTTAAAGTTGCTAATGCCCTTACATTCCAATAAGTTATAGAAGTAGTAGTATTGGTGCTAATGAAAGAAATATTATAAGTTAAATTTGTGAACGTTAAATCAGGCATAGGAGCAATAGAAAACACACGAGCAGAACTATTTTCAAAAATAAGAAAGAGAGAAGTGACTAATAATAGAGATATCAAAATGATTACTTGTTTATTCATAAAATAAGCCAATTTATTCACATTATAAACCTTCTGAATTACAAAATATTTTGCGAGTCACATGGACTAATAGTCTTTATTCCCGACGCCAACAGCTTCACTTACATTGCTAAATCCGTCTTTCTCAAGAAGTTTAACTAGTCCATAATTTATCTCGCTTATCAATCCAGGTCCATTGTAAATCATTCCAGTAATAAGTTCGACAAGATTTGCCCCAAGCTTTATTTTTTTATACGCATCTTCTGCAGAAAATATCCCTCCAGAACCAATCAACACATATTTTTTACCACTCTTCTTTATCTTGCGGTAAACATAAGACAAAAGAGAATTTGACTTATCTTCTACAATCTTTCCAGAGTAACCACCACGTTCATCGCATTTTGTCAAATTACTACATATGAATCCAGAAATATTATGTTTCAAGGATATATCTAATAAAATATCTATCTGTCTTTTATTCAAATCTGGCGATAGTTTAACAAAAATAGGTTTATTTATTTTTAATTTATCAATTTCAGTAAGAAGCTTTGAATAAAGTTCAGGATTAGAAAAAGGTTGTCCTCCGTAAGCATTAGGACAACTTATATTTACAGTAAAATAATTTCCAAGATTTCTTAAAGTCTTTAAAGAATAAATATAATCTTTCAACCCAACATCGCTATCGGCAGTTTCACGACAGTTTGTCTTAGCAACATTAATTCCAAAGGGAATTTTAAATTTCTGGCATTCTAGTTTTTTACCTATCTTCAAAGCCCCATCATTATTCAACCCAAGATTCACCCAAATACTCTTTCTGTTCAGAATTCTCTTTAATCTCACTCCCTTATTTCCAGAACAAGGCAAGGCAGTCACACTCCCAACTTCAGAAAATCCAAAACCTAAAGTATTCATTATTCCAATAAGTTCAGCATTCTTATCAAATCCGGCTGACAGCCCTATAGGATTTATGAATTTTATTCCCAAAATGGTCTGCTCCAGGGCAGGATGCGAATAACTAAACATAAAACCCAAAACTTTCTTCATAAATCCAAATTTACAAATCATCTTTCCAATTTTAACAAAAATCCCATGAACTCTTTCAGGGTCAAAACAAAAAAGCACTTTCTTTAACACAGAATATTCAATCCTATTAAACGTATTCCTGAATTCAAAAGAATCCATACAAACTGAAATACATGTCAATTTAAGAAGATAGTGGTAATTAATAATTCAAATAAATCTTCTATGAAACCCTAGAAAAAGAAGGTAGCTTATGATAGAGCAATTCAAAGTTTCTAAAATTTATGAGAAAGATATTTATTTATTAAGATTTGTTTCTAAATTTCAGTAGTTGTCGAATTGACCTCTACAAACTCTGCAAAGTTTGGAAGAGTTATGTTTGGAAATGTAGCTAATTGGTAATTATAGCAAGTTGATTTAGGTATTATTCCAGTACTATTAGCCTTTACATGATAACCTCTATTTTTCCAATTATAAGGTATTGCGGCTTTTGGTTGGGTGTCTTGATTTGCAATAGGTATTGGTCTAGGAGTATAACACCAACCGTTTGGACCGCTACTTACACAAGTAGGACTGTAATCACTCCACCAATTAAGTGTAAATGAAGATGTATTTACATCATAGGCCTGTAAGGTGTTATTATCAAAGTTATTATCTTCTGTAATAGTATCATTATAGCTAGTATTTAGTATAAGACCTGCTGAATTAAGACCAATATGATTTTGCCATATCCAAGAATAAGAACTATAAGTAGAATCATTTCCTACTAATATCCCTATTTTATTTTTTTCAATAATATTTTCACGTGCAATATAGAAACTTCCAATATTCATCCTGTTTACTTCTACTCCATTACTATCACCATTACCATTTGATAATACATCGCTACAAGTTAAAGCAAACTCTACAGCATTAGATATATCTGAAATATTGGACCCTAAAAAGAAAAGTCCTCCTTTAGTATTATTGATTATAGCATTTTGAAGAATGGCAGTTCCTAAACCAGACTCATCAGAAGTATTTATTTCTGAAATCATAGAAATGCCATATCTTTGATTATTGTGTATATAATTAGCAAACATTTCTAAAACACCTGCGCCAAAATCTCTTTGAATGTTTGAAGCAGAAACTTTTGGTATTAAAATAGATAAGCCGTCTATTTTATTATTAGTTATGTCATTAAAGAAAATCTGATCAAATCTAGCTCTAGATCCAGCTGCATTTGGATCATTAATTATCGTTTCTGAGGTAGTTGTACTTAAAAGAATCCCAGATCCATTCTTAAAATGACCATTATTATCTATTTTATTATATAAGATAAATGCTTGATAATAACCCGAATATAAACCGATATTTTGAATGCCGTTTCTATAATTATTAGTTATTTGGTTATTTTTGACTAAAATTGGTTTATCGGTAGTGTCATAAGTATGATTGTAAGCATAAAAGTTAATCCCATTTTCTTGATTATTAGTTATATTATTGTTGAAGACTATTAATCCTAAAGGAAACATCCCAGAATAATTTGTAGTGAATATTATTCCGTCTTTACCGTTATTTGTAATATTGCTATTATTTATACCAATATAAACTATATCTCCCGTAGCATAAATACCGCTTTCGTTATTATTAGAAAAAGTATTTCCTATTAAATGAGTCAATGAAGTGTAAGATGTTGAATTTCCTATAAATGCGCCATTTCCCTTAAAGTTCATAAAAGAGCAACCTTCCACAGTTACATTTCTTCTTCCTGAAACAGTCAAGCCATTTGATCCGTTCCAAGAGATGCCATTGAAATTAGTACCTTTCAGACAAACAACCTTAAGGTTGTCTGCACCAATACCAATACCATAATTGTAACTTCCCGGACAAATAATCCCAGATCGTGTAATTAATTGTGGATAAATTGGGGGGTTGAAGCATGTAGTAAATACTCTGGGAGCAAGATTTGGTTGAAATATGCTTGAGATACTAAACGAAGCAAGAAAAACTGCCAATAGAACAAAAACAATTATGGAACGCTTTTTCATCAATAAAATACTATCAAATCTATATAAATATCTTTTGAATAAAAAAACCTATTTAATAAGCTTTATTAACCCTATTCTTAAAACATAAACATGGAAAACAAACATGTCGGATATATACTGTTAGGCGTATCAGTATTAATTGTAATAATTGTATTTATGTTTCAAAATGCATTAACTAGTTTCGTAAATTCTAGCTGTACTTTAGCTCACGGCGGAGACTCATGCCCAATGTATGACACAATAAATCAACAAACATATTTGGCTTTAGGAATAGTCGGAATTCTCATCCTTGTCTCACTAGTAATGATATCCTCAAAACCTCAAGAACGAGTCATAATCAAAACAAGAACAGTAGAAAAGAAAATCCAAAAGAAATTTTTAGACACAAGCACTCTAAAACCCGAGGAAAAACAAGTCTTGAAAATAATTCAAGAAAACAAAACAATATTCCAAGGAGACTTAATAGAAAAAACTCAGTTAGGCAAAGCAAAGATAACTAGAATAATTGACCGATTAGAAGGCAAAGGCTTCGTAGAAAGAAAAAGACGAGGCATGACAAATATTGTTGTGCTAAAGGAATAGTCTTATCAGAAAGTTTAAATAGTCAAGTGTATCCAGTAGTCACATGATAAACAAGCACACATTACACAATGAACATAAAGAAAAGTATTCAGAAAAGGAAATATACGGAGCTTACAAGCTATTTTTTGGCACCCTTTTTTCAGAATCAAGATTAAAAATAATAAACACTTTGAGAAAAGGGAGAAAAAATGTATCTGAAATAGTTTCAGATTTAAAATCCAATGACCGAACAATTATTTCTCACGACCTAGCCAGATTAAAACTTCACGGATTCGTTAAATCAGAGATTAAAGGAAAGTACAGATATTATGAACTTAATAATGAAACAATCACGCCTCTAATGGATCTAATAGAAAAGCACATGTCTAAATATTGCATTCATATATTAAGAAATATGAAAAAAACAAAATAACATGGAAAACAAAAATGTCGGATGGATAATGATTAGCATTTCAATATTAATTGTATTAATGGTATTTTTATTTAATAATACTTTAATGGAATCAGTAAGGAATAGCTGTTTTATCCAACATGGAAATGTTGCATCGTGTGAAATGTACGACTCTGTAAATTACCAGACCTATCTTGCGTTAGGCATAGTAGGGGTGTTAATTATATTCGGCCTATTCTTGATTTTTTCTAAACCAAACGAAAGAATAATAATAAAGAAGATAAAAGAAAAGAAAGTTCAAAAAGAATTTAATCTTTCATCGTTCAGACCAGAAGAAAAACAAGTATACAACCTTGTTAAAGAAAATGGAGCAATATTCCAGGCAGATATCATAGAAAAAACAGGATTTAGCAAAGCTAGAATGACAAGAATTATTGATAAGCTGGAAGGTAGCGAGCTAGTGGAAAGAAAAAGAAGGGGAATGACGAATGTTGTTGTTCTTAAGGGTGAATAAATGGAAATTAAAGATTTTGCATACATTGTTGAAACAGAAAAGACATTTGATGAAGCAGTAGTCTCAGTTTTAAAAGAAGTAGACAAAAAGGGTTGGGCGTTATTCAATGTTTACGATGTTAAGGAAAGATTGGCAGCAAAAGGATTTGCACAACAACCATTAAAAATTATAGAAATATGTTCTGGAAAATATGCGAATAACTTTTTAAGCAAGAACAAGCTAACTTCCTTATGTATGCCTTGTAAAATAAATGTTTTACAAGAAAATGGAAAAATAATAATTGCGGGCATGAAGCCAACAATGATTTCACAGTTCTTTTCAGAAATTAGCATAGAGGAAGCTAAAGAAGTCGAAAAAGAGGTTAAAGAAATAGTAGATAACTCCAAATGAAAAGTACTAACATAATAAAAAGAAAAGAGGTTTTGATTTTTATATTATTATTAATTACCCATCTCTTTCACATTATAGAAGAAGTTCTAGGAAATGCATATTTTATAGAATCTCTTTATAAGGGACTGACAAATTTCTTAGTAATAAATATGATATTATGGATTATACCAATAATTTTATTTTTTTACATTATAAAAAAGAAAAAAATAGCTTATTATTTTAGCATTATTTATGGTTTAATGATGATTTTTGATGGATTAGACCATATTGTTAGAAACTACTCAGGATTTTATACTGGAATATTGTTAATAATATTTGGATATTATTTAATTTATTATTTGAAAAAAGAATTGAAAAAGATGAAAGGAGGTGAAGAATGGTAAAACAAAACTTAGGAAAAACGGATAGAGTTTTAAGATTCGCATTGGCATTCTGGTGGCTTGGTCCTTGGGCATTAAGATTTAACACTGAATGGATGAATTGGATAGTAATTATTATTGGTTGGATTGCTCTAATAGAGAGTTTTACGGGATGGTGCGGATTACACAGATTATTAAGTATAAACAATAAAAATCAATAAATAAAAGGAGGTATAAAATGAAAGAAAGATTAAATGAAAAGAAAGTAGCAAACACTCTAGCAGTAACCGCGGGAATAATATCTCTTGTTTGTTATATATTGATACTTATAGTGCCTGTTGGAACTATAAGCTTTTTTGGAGCAATATTTCATGGCATAGACCTGAGTAAGATTGCCGTTGAATCAATATCTATAGGAAATGGGCTGTTGGGAGTTGTTGAAGCAATAATTTTAGGCTGGATAATTGGCTGGCTCTTTGCAAAAATATATAACTCTATGAAATAATAAGAAACATGGCAATTTTGAACGAATGGTTTGTTTTTTCTTTAATTTTATTTATAATCTGGGTAATTATATTTATTTTTAATAAGGGTAAAAAAGAGATGCTTATAGTCAGCGCCCTTACTATGCCATTCGGACTAACAGAACCTTTATTTGTTCCAGAATATTGGAGCCCGCCTTCTTTATTTAATCTTGCTTTTAAAACAGGTTTTGACATAGAAAGCTTGATTTTTAGTTTTGCAATTGGAGGCATAGGTTCAATTATTTATGAATCAATTTTCAAATCCAAGCATAAAAAAATGAGCTCGATGGAAATACACCATAAAAGACACAAATATCATCTTTTATCATTGTTTTCTCCTATAATCGTTTTCATGCTCTTGTTTTTCTTTACAGGACTAAATCCAATCTATTCAGCAAGTTTGGCAATGCTTGCTGGAGGCATATCTGCAATGTTTTGCAGACCAGACTTAAAGAAGAAAATAATATATGGGGGAGTTTTGTTCTTGATTTTGTATTTCATATTTTTCATCTTCTTTAACAATGTTTATCCATATGCTGTGGAGAGATTCTGGAATTTATCTGTTTTGTCTGGGATGTTAATATTTAAAGTCCCATTGGAGGAATTAATATTTGCTTTTACTTTTGGTATGATGTGGTCTAGCGTTTATGAGCATATTAAATGGTTTAAATTGGTCAAATAGTAATTAGGCAATTTTATTGATTACAGCCCATAAAAACCGAATTGTCAGTAATATTAATTAAAAAACAATTTAGATTCTTTAATCAAGTCAGAGTTTATTTTTTGTAACCTTACAGATATTTTTTCTTTTCCTTTCTTTTCGTTTTTTATGCCATTTTCCAAGTTGAGAATATGTGTGATATTTTCTTTTATCTTCTCTTCAATTAACTCTATTTCTCTGTCTATTTTTGTAGGAGAAAGAGGACGCAGAGAAATCAAAGTATTTTGAATTTCTCTTAATTTAGAAGTAAGTTCTTTATTATCCTCGTCTAATATGTCTATAATCCTTAACTCCTTATCTTCTTTAAGCGCATTCTTAAAATTGTTTATATAGTTACGTACTAATTCATCTATTTTCTTATCATGATGAAACTTCTTCAATAACAATTTTAATTTTAATCTTTCATTTATAGTTTGTATTTCGCTCTCTAAGAAAGATAGTCTGTTTCTATGGTCTAACTTTTCTTGAGTATCTTCTTTAAAACTGTCCGTTTCTTTAATTTCTGATAATTTGTTATTTAGGATATCTAACTCTACATTAGCATTTTCTAAATTTATATTTGATTCCCGTAATTTATTATCCATTTCAATATATAACAAAGTTAGTTGCTTTGATTCAGACAATAGCCTACTAATGATACAGTATAACTTGTTCTTCTCAAAAATAAAGTTATTATCGCCTACAATTTTGTTAATATCTTGAATAAATGAATTTACTATTGCTTTTGCGCTACCTAATTCATCTCCTATTAAAATTGTTGCTTTTTCAAATGGCCTTAAAGAAACCCTATTAAATTCATTCAAGGTATGGATGAGCAGATTTATGTAATCTTCAATAACCTCATTTTCAGATTTCTTTATATTATCAATTGTCCTTTTTAGATGAGAAATATAAAGGTTTAGATTCTCTTTAACAATAATCTTTATTTTGTCATATTCTTTCCTTTGAGATATATCAATATTCTCTAAAGAGGATATTTTCTCATTTGCTTCAATCTCAAAACAAGAAATTTTTTTAGATATTTCATTTTTAAGCTGTTTTTTTAACGCACTTAGTTCATTGATTTTACTTTCCAGTTTAAATGGCAGTTCTTCAATAGAAATAATTTCTTTAATTCCATCGTCTTTTTCTTCTTGTTCGCCGATAAAGATTAATTTAATCTTATTCAATAAATTCATGTTATCTGATGATGATTTAGTTATATAAACACCAATGCGGAACTAGTTCCGCAAAAGCGCATATATAGATTTACTTTCCTAAAAGCAACATGGAAAACGAAACACAAACCATGAAAGGAGGTAAAAAGACCAACACAGAGACTATGGTCCAGTATGTTGTAATAGCCGTCCTTGCAGTCTTGCTTATATATAACGGAGCAAAGATTTACGGAGGCAGTTCAAGCATAACTGGAAACGCTATCGCTACAGGCATAGGAACAGTTTCTGCATTAGATGTATTGCCTAAAGGAGTTCCAAATGTTTACGGAAGTGAAATAGGAATATCTTACAACGATGTGTCTGCAAGTAATCCAAGTTTAGCTGATGCCACTATGGCAAAACTAACAGCATATGAAGATATGCAACTCAACAGCGAACAAATGGAAAGGTACATAAAAATAGGCAGTTCTATTGCATGTGAATACTGTTGCGGTGCTAAAACTCTTGTTTTCAGCAACGGTGAAAGAGCATGTGGATGTGCTCATAGTTATGCTATGAGGGGATTAGCAAAATATCTGCTGACAGAACATCCAGATATTACTGATTTAGAGATCTTAGATGAATTAGGAAAATGGAAGGTTCTATTCTTTCCAGGAATTCATGAAAAGAAAGCTGAAGCGCTAAAAGCAAACGGAATAGATTATACTAATTATGTAAATCTTGCTTCGAATATTTATAGAGGCGCAGAAAATCAAGCATCAGCAGGAAGCGGAAATAGTCAGATGGTTGGCGGTTGCTAATAAGGGATTTTTATTTTTATTTCCTTCAATTCGTAAGAATTGAATGGGACAGAGATTTCAATGAAATCTCTGTATTTTCCTTTAGCAATTAATTAAACACAAAATGGACTGTTGCGAAAATACAAAACAAAATGTAAAGAAAGAAAACAAAGAAAATAACATGGAGAAAGAAAACAAAGAAAAAAAAGTAAAAGGAGGTAAGCACATGGAAACAAAAAACATAATGCTGTGGGCAGTAATAGGAGTATTGTTAGTCGCTACAATATTCCTTACAGTTAAAGCCTCATCATTAGGCACGCAAACGAGTGATTCTGGAAAACTAGACACAACCGGTTGGACGTCTAATGAGGTAATGAACTATGAAATGCATGGAACAATCCCTGCACGAGTATCTAGTGGAGGCAATAGTGCACCAGCATCCAGCGGAATGGTTGGAGGCTGTTAAACCCAAAATAACTTTTATTTTTACTTTTTAAATTTTAAATAGACTGGAGAAAAAACATGAAAAAAATGAACACAAAAAACGAAATAACTAAGAAAAAAAGCATAGCTTACAAAGTGATTGGAATATTTATTATATCCTTAGCAAGCTTAATTACAATAACTCCAG